>Ga0065711_1038857_pt1 | contig 18338 bp, 8 predicted proteins | sample Hoacrofraction12_FD_59098 | JGI IMG/M metagenome (GOLD analysis project Ga0065711, IMG submission 59098) | Hoatzin crop microbial communities from Cojedes, Venezuela - Epithelial fraction 12 v2 (version 2) | ecosystem: Host-associated > Birds > Digestive system > Esophagus > Crop | place... | reverse complement strand
GCACAGGATCTTGTCCAGGCGGGTCTTGAATATCTCCAGAGAAGGAGACTCCACAACCTCCCTGGGCAGCCTGTTCCAGTGCTCCGTCACCCTCAGAGGGAAGAAGTTCTTCCTCATGTTCAGACGGAAAAAATACTGGGTTCAGGCTAAGATACATAAATTAGAGTCTGTGACAATACAGAAAGATTAAAAATCTCCAGCAGGTATTTAGAACACCTAAAATCAGAATTGTCCTCTGGAGGTCCTGTCCTTCACCAATTCTTGCCTATTGCTTACCTTGTCAACAGATATGTGGGATGAATCCAAGTTTATTTGCTGTTTTTATCTCTTTACATTGTATCTGTGAAATCCGCACAAATCCAACAATCCTAAGATTGGATTGGCTCCTTTGCAGAATTCCAAAGAGAGGTAATTGCTGGACTCCAGAGGCATTATAGGCTACTGGAGTGTGTATATATCTAAAGAAGGTCTGTCATACTTTCATACTGGATTTGCTGGACATTCACTGTATAGAGAATACTTCATTAGTCTTTTGCTTCTCAAAGCATTTTGCCTTCTCATGAGTTGTATAGTCTATTCATGTGCAATAATGTTCTCGCTATTTGGAAGTTTTGAATTGACTTGGATTTTAAGAGAGCATTCAACAGCACTCTTCACCACAGGCTCTCAACAAAGTTAAACTGCTATGCGATGAGAAGGCAAAGTCCTAGAAAGGACAAATAATTGGTTAAAAATGAGGAAACAAAGTGTAGGAATTAGGATCAAGTTTTGCAGCCAAGAGATCTTGCCATTTGGTATTTCATAAATGATAATGGGAACTGGTGAATGGTGAGGTTGCAAACTTTTCTGACAATATGAAGTTCTGCAAGGTAGTAGAGATGAGAGCCAATTGCAAACTGCAGTTCATAGTGCTGAGCCATGGAGGTCACATCTCCTGTGCAAGTACATCACAGCTCAGTGCAAAGTTTTTACCTTTCATGAAAGCATTGGATTTACGACATGGGACAGTATGGCACACTACACATACAGCAGATGCAAAGGGACTGCCAATAACTATCTGTTAGAACTGAAAAGATGTCCATATATTTGGACAAGGCAATAAAGTCCTTGCAAATAATTTGGACAGAAAAATTTTCAGTGTAATGTACAGCTAGGGACACCCTGAAGCCCTGACTTGGATCTTCGGTTTGCTTCTGCTTGATCAGGCTGGTTTTGTTAATCTTTCTGCTCTTCCTCTTGTAATCCAAGTATTCTCATAAAATTTGCAGTTAAATGTAAGATTTACTTATCTTTAAATTTGTGTTGACTTCCTGGGGAGTGGGGGGGAAAAATGGTATTCTATTTAATCCTTCATCATCACGAACGCATACAAGGGAACTGTATTTTGAGAAACCTCTCTTTGTCAAATGCCAATATTGTGTGTAAATATGCTCCTGTTCAAGTAAGGATGTTAAGTTCCTTACTTTTGACATGATTCAAGCATGTGATGCAATGTTTTAATGAAAAAGTAGCCTCTCTGAGTTGGGAACTGAGTTTGAGTTGCTCATTGCAGGGGGGTTGGACTAGATGACCTTGAAAGGTCCCTTCCAGCCCAAACTATTCTATGACTCTGTGTTTCTGTGAAAAAGAGAGTACATTCCCCATGTAGGAGTAGTGCTTTGTCTTACACCAGCTTCCCTGTGTTGTTATAATTAGGTGGCAGTGTGCCCCAAGTATACTGCCCCAAGAATGTCCAACATGCTGTTAATAATGTTCTTCTGCTAACATTAGTGTTGTGAAATAATATTTTTGGTAGATATTTAACTAACCTTTCCAACCATTTCATCTTACCTGAGATACAAAGCAACCACCATACTGAGTTTTAAGTATTAATCATGATTCTTTTTACCTTTTGCAGTGCTAGCATTTGGCTGTAAGACCCACCTGATTTTTTTCTTTCTATATTAAAGCATAGATTTGCATGGTTTGGGGAAATTGATTTTCACGTCTTCCCCCACATGCTTTAACCAGCTTTAGCATAGTTTTTATACACGTGCTACAACCTCCACTCGCCCAAGCATAACTACAAGTTTCTTTTTATAAAACTAAAAAAGCCCAAGCATATGAATAACCCAAAAACATCCCCAAAACTCAAAGCTTGGAATTAAAGTTGAGCAATTACTCAATAAAATAGTTGAGGAACAAGTTTTTGCTCTAATCAGAGGGAATTTTTACATTTAACTTCTATAAGTGAATTTTTCATTCCTTACTTCATAGTTACATCTTTAGAGAGGGAAGGAAGCAGTGCAAGGCCTCTAGTATTTCCTGGCTGACATACACAAGTCAGGCAGGCAGGTATTATTGCTTGCTTGCAGACTACACAATGTCTTTAAAAATCTCTGATCTCACAAAGCTTCCAAAATCCAGCAGCCACTCGAGCAGTTTGTGGCCAGAGTGAGTCCTTGAGTGGTTTTGGGGGGATGTTTTGCTTCTTTTGAAAATAATATCTGTCTAACTCCGCTCTAGAGAACTATATGCAAATCACAAATACTTTGGTTGAATATGACCTGAATGGGGTGCTAATTCAAGCCACTTCTTACGTTTTAATCACCAAAAAACCAAAGTATTTATCTGTCACAATGTGTGCATGGTAATGGTTTTCCACAGCACAGACTTTAGGAAAGCATATAAATTTCCAGTGCTAGTAATATGTTTTGTGATCACTATATCACGCTCTGTTCATAAAGCAATGCTCAAGTGATTCAGAAATTTGGGTTGATTATAGGAAGTTGACTCCTCAGTATAAAATAATTTATTCCTTATGTTTTTCTCTAATAACAAAAAAGCAGTTTGATAATCTTGAGAAGTAACTTCCACTCTATATTCATTGTTGCTCTCAGTTTTTTCTGATATCATGCATTTAACTCTACAGATATGAATGAATATGTGGACTATACATGGACCTTCACCTATGAACAGCCTCAGCTCATTTCTTGCTTCATCACATTCATTTTCATATTTGTGTGAATAAAGCTGAGCTGTGTTCATACCATCTATACAATTACTTATGCTGTGTTCTAATTGAACATTTTCTGGCACATTTACTAGTCTAAAACCAGACTATAAGTTGAACAATACGACTCATCTTCCAGTTTATGTAAATGTATGCACTGTTGCCACCCACACATCTAAAAACATGAGATTATAGATCAGTCTTCTTGCATGCCACAATAGAAACAGCTTTAAAATATCCTAGCTTGTTATACGAAATAAATGCTATTGTATGGATCTACAGTGAGAACATCCTGCTTTTATCCCCAGGCTTTCATATGTAAAGTTTACTGGCAGAAGCACCTCACTGGTTTTGATTATAATTATCGTGTATAGACAGAGAGACAGACACTTAAACCATTGGACCTAGAGCTGTATTAACTTTAGAGATCAAAATCAATACTTGGAATTGAATACAGAAGTGAGTTGGAGGTCAGTTCACGCATACCAGTAGATCTAACATACTTTTAAAATGCTACTACAGTCAGGTTTTGTACCCTGTTCTCAGGATAAGATGCAACTGAAGATAAAACATTGCAAAATTTGCCACTAGTCTGGGAACTGTGGTGTCTGCAGTTCCATGTTGTCTTCAAAGACAGACTAGTTACAGTGCACTTCAGGAATACCAGACAAGCTAGAGAAAAAAAAACCACCATATTTTCAGAGTATAGCTGAGAAGTCAGGCAGAACCCTTCGCTGTGTGAGGGTTAATGGACAGCTTAAACCTCCTTTTTTCCCTCTGACTTGCTGCTGATAGTTTATTTGCAACTGCCCCCTCTTAACTTTCGTATAATCTTTGTATGACTGTTAGAGATAGACTGACAAAATGACAGTATTCATATGGACAGTAATGTTAACATATTTGGAAAACCAAAACTGAATTGGCAGTTCTTTCTCAATTTCCTATACCACCTCCTCAGGCAAGGTAAAAGTCATGGTCTTGTAAAATGAAAAGGGAAACAAAGTGTGAAAAAGCAGGTAAGTATGGAAAAGGAGCAGGAAATACGAAGAAGAAAGATTGATGAGGCTGGCAGCAGTGTAAGGGAAGGGTAGTCCCCAACATGTTGCTGAGCCAAACTAAATTATGGAAGGAAAGTAACTCTGTGACAGAATTTTACTGTTTTGAATGTCCGTTACGTAGTAAGTAAGCAGGCTCCTGTTTTAATCTTAATGAAATGAATTTGCAGTGAATTGAGAAAAGCTTTTTTAAAATGTCACTCTGTTGAGATTATGAAAAAGTTCTTTATTCTCTCTGTCCCACCGAAAGCCTTTTATATGTTAATCTTCTCTTGAAAACTACAATGAAGTAAAAATAAAATAGAGAAAGTGGTTCAAATAAAAATATGCTGCAAGACCCTGGGCTTCATCACTTCTGGATTATCAGATCTGCCTGTTGCTTTTTGTGGGATGAATTTCATATCCCATAAGGCTCTTTGTACATTGGAATGTTCATGAGGGTTGAATTCTTTCTTAATATTGCACCTAACTTCTTACAGCTGAATGTAGATTGAAACTATCTGCCTTTAAGGACTCCAATTGGTTAGATGTAATCGTACCTTTTAAACAAAGATTAGAAATCATTTTTATAACCAGCTATGTTTAGCTACATTACCTTTGCATGGTATGTTTATATGTAGTTAGACTTGCATCTGAAATTGTTGGAAATATCCCTCTGAAGTCCTACAGGTAACAACCTGAGATGGGAAAACATTTAAACTTCGTGTATTTTGAAGTGGCCTGCACGTCTACAGTTTTTAAATTATTTTACATTTCACAGTTTTGCATTTTGTTCACTTTCTCCTTGTCACTGATATTCAGAGTTCTTTGCCCGTTTATTATGTCTTTGCATAGAAGGGGGGCATCCTTGTCTAAATAATTATAGAAGAAATAGACAATTAATACAGATGAGGTGGAGAGAGAGCTGTAGGGTTTATTCATGTTTTGTAGATATATAAAAACTTGCAAGAATGCATGTGTACTTAAAGTGTGTACCGAACTGTATTTTTTTCTTGTATTTTATTAGTGTGTGCTTAAGAGGATTTTGTTTCAGGAGTGCTGTCCCCATTGTAGTAAGCACAATTCAGATGTGTTGGAGAAATAAGGTCCTTGTCCCAAATATCCTTCAGTTTAGTTGTAATACAGGAGGTGACTAAACAAAAGAAATAGATAGACAGATAGTAGGTAGGAAAAACAAAAAAAATAAGCTGTACCCAGAAGAACGTTAAATTTCAAATCTATCATGGTGTAAAATCAGTTGAAGTTCACTGGAGATGTGCATTATAAAGAAATAGTAAACGTGTCATGGTAGGGTACCAATAATCAGATGTTCAGAATACTTCACTGAGTCTATCAAGCCCTACTCTTCTTTCTGCCTAGTTTCCCAGAATTTTGTGGGATTCAGCTTACCAACAGCTGTTTTGTCACAGGCAGTCACACAGGAAAAAGTGACAACTTGCAGAGGACAAGTCACCTTTCAGAAGTCCTGAGATAGGTGAAATGGTTTAATATCTGGAAGTGCACCACAAACTGCAGACAAGTTTGTTCTGATCCCAACATGTCCTGCATGTGGAAAACTGCCAGGCGGAAAAGGACCTTGGGGTGTTGGTTGACAGCCGGCTGAACATGAGCCAACAGTGTGTCCAGGTGGCCAAGAAGGCCAATGGCATCCTGGCTTGTGTCAGGAATAGTGTGGCCAGCAGGAGTAGGGAGGTGATCGTGCCCCTGTACTCAGCACTGGTGAGGCCGCACCTGGAGTACTGTTTCAGTTTTGGACCCCTCACTACAAGAAGGACATTGAGGTGCTGGAGCGTGTCCAGAGAAGGGCAATGAGGCTGTTGAGGGGTCTAGAGAGCGTCTTATGAGGAGCAGCTGAGAGAACTGGGGCTGTTTAGTCTGGAGAAGAGGAGGCTGAGGGGGCACCTTATTGCTCTCTACAACTACCTGAAAGGAGGCTGTAGTGAGGCAGGTGTTGGTCTCTTCTCCCAAGTAACTAGTGATAAGACAAGAGGCAGTGGCCAGAAGTCTCATCAGGGGAGGTATAGATTGGATATCAGGAAAAATTTCTTTACTGAAAGAGTGGTGAGACATTGGAACAGGCTGCCCAGGGAAGTGGTGGAGTCCCCATCCCTGGAGGTGTTCAAATTACGTGTAGATGTGGCACTTCGGGATGTGGTTTAGTAGGCATGGTGGTGATGGGTTGATGGTTGTACTTCATCTTAGAGGTCTTTTCCAACCTATGATTCTATATTTGCAGAAAGTGCACAGGTTTGTCTGTCCCTGTACTCTTTCACTGGTTTTCTGAGGGAGGAAGGGAAAGATGAGAAAGAAGAGACAGCTCCTGGCCAGCCCGCTGACCACCACCACATTCAGGTGTACCTTAGCCCAAGCTGCATCCTTTGGACCTCCTCATCCCCCCAGCCATGCCTGAGTGACTCCCAGCATTTGTTATCCTTTTTCCATGGCTGCCAGAATGGAGATGTGCTTCGTGGGAGAGAGCAGAGGAAAGACAGGAGTAAGAGGAAGGGCAAAGAAGACAGATGCAATCTACCTAGAATTTCTCCCACCCCAGCCAGAGAGCTTCAGTTCCCACCTCTCTACGTTCAAAGTGAGTGAACTGGGCTACACTAGGGGCTGCTATGACTTTACTGCCAGAGAGCAGAGACCTTGTACGAGGGGAGTCAGCACAGTAGTTGTCTGCCCTGCCCATCTTTTGCTTTTACTGGAATTTCTTGATACTGGATTTTGTATGTTTGCTAGCTCAGGGTGTTCCCTGGCACACAGGACTTTAAGTCTGAAACCTATTATCTTTGTGCCACCTGAGAAAAACAAAATTAACAGAAAACACTGCAGAACTTACGTGAGTGGCTTCTTAGGGGGCTGTGCATGCTACATGTTGTCTTACCCTTTCGCTCAGCTGAAAGAGGAAATCAGGAAATCGGCCTGAATTTTAGTTTAGGAACAGTGACTTAGATTAACCTTCATTATGCTTTGATTGTGGAGCATGTTTTATTATTTATAATTTAATTTTATGAGAAGTATTTTCATAGGAATATGTGTAACGTAACACTCAACTAGGTGCTTTAATATTTTCCAGTGTGCAATATGGTGTTGAAAGTTAGCAAAATGCTGGCTGGATCTAGACGGATACTTTCTTGGATAAGCTTCTACCATATGCTTTTATTTAAAATATTTTTTCCTTTTAGGTTAGATTCATTAAAAGATGTGAGAAATGTCTTTTTTGGAAAACAAGTGTTATGCAATTAGAAAATCAGAGTGCTAGAAATTTAGCATCCTTTAGGAAATATGGCATGTAAAAGAAGTCTGGTACTAAATCTGAATCTAAAAAAAAATGGCAAGTCCTACCACCAACTGGAAACGCTATGTCAATCTCCAAGATGTCATCACCAGCACAGCAGTTAGAAGCAGCAGTTGTATTGAAGTAAATGTCTTTAGTTCCAGGAATGTTAAGCTCTACATGAACTCTGACTAGCTTCCCAGTGTAGATATGAATCTTGTTGAAGGAGTTTGTCCATATTTCCTTCTGATGAGAAAAAATTAAATAAAATTGTTTTTACAGGGCAGAAAACATAAAGAGGCTAGGAAAACAAAGGGCATCAAATATTCTTTTAATAGTTATTCTTTATTCATTGTTTGCATTCGTGTTCACAGGACTCCAGAGTATTGAATAGGCTGATCTTTTGTCTGTTTTCTATGAGCAAGGGAACTTTTTTCCAGCAGTATTGTTCTACACTTTCCCCTGTTTTGAAAAACTTTTTGTAGAAACATCACATGGCCAACCCCTTATTTGAAGATTAATACATGCAAAACTGTATACTTTCTGAATTCACCACTTCCTATGTTTCCTGCTTCCCACCTCTGAGCCTGGAAGCTGCAATGACTGTCACCAAAGGAAACTCAGTACTTATAAATTATTGTACCCATACGTGGAGCATCACTACCATCTGAGATTTTGTCAGATTCAGGATTTATTGTTGCCAAACTTGTCTACACTTTTTCTACTTTAAAATCCCCTTGAGCTATTTCTTTTGTAGAAGGGGAAAAGTTCTAGAAAGACATCTTCACAGAAAAGAGAATTACTAGCCCATTTTTATTACTGTCTTACTCATCCAGAGATCTATACTTATTTGGAATGACACTTTTACAACTTCTTACGTTGACGCTTACGTTATCTTGTTGCAAATAATTGTTTTTCATTTGGTTATTTTGTGGTTGTAGAGATAGCTTCTTAAGGAAGCTGTGCTATCAGACAGTGGAAGGTGACATCATTCATAATGTGTGAACATCCAAGCAAATATTATGGCTTACCCCTTTACCTCTTACTATCGCCCTGAGGAACAAAAGACCATTCTTATTATCCCTTTGGTATGTCAGAAAGCGTAAGACCCAACAATAAGAGTCTGCAAAGCATGTCTTCAGAGCAACAATTCCTCCTCCCAGTCTGGGGCAGTACAGACTGGTCAGCCTCACATTGGTCTCTGGGGAAATTATGTAGGGAGTCTTCTTGGAATACATTTCTGTGCTCAAGGAGGAGAAGATGTGGAACAGGCAACATAGATTTGCCAAAGGTAAACCTGATTGCCCTCTATGGTCTAAGTTTTTAGATGAGAGGAGAGCAGTGGATGTCATCTACCTTGGCTTTAGCAAGGTTTTCAACACTGTTTCCCACAGCGTACTTCTGTCCAAGTTAGGATGCATTACATTCCAGATGTGTGAACAACCAAATGGATTAAAAACAGTTGGATAATCCAGCTCAGAGGGTCGTAGTTAATGGGTTGTACTGTACCCGGAGGCTGGTGACTAGGGGAGTGTCGAAGGGCTCTTTCTGTTGGGACCTGTCCCCTGTCCCATTTAACATGTTTGTCAGTGACCTGGGGAAGGCAGTGGACTGCTTACTCATAAAGTTTGCGATGACACCTATCACCAGTTGGGCCGGGGGACAGTTTCGGTCTTCTTTCAGTCTTTTCAGTTTTCCCTTTCAGGGAAAGGCTGCCATTCAGAGCTACATAGGCAGGGCTGGAGCCAGCCAACAGGAATGTTGTGAAATTCAGGAAGGAGCAATGCAAAGTCCTGCCCCTGAGAAGGGCTTGCACTTGCAGTGATACAGGCTAGGGACTGACTGGCTGACGAGCAGTTTTACTGAAAAGGGCATAGAGATTTTGGTAGGGGGCAAGTGGAACGTTCGCTAGCAGTGTTTCCTAATAGCAAAGAAGACACAATACTGGGCTGTTTGAGCAGGAGCGCAGCCAGGAGATTGAGGGAAGTGATTGTTCCCCTTAGTACTCCTTAGATCACACCTAGAATGCTGTACCCAGCTTTGACACTCCAGTGTGGGAAAGACATGGATAAACTATAACAGGTTCAGCAGAGGACCACCAGGATGGTCAAGAGCCGGAGCACTTACCCTGTGAGGAGAAACTAAGGAAGCTAGGCTTTTTCAGCCTGGAGAAGAGAGAGCTTCAAGCAGAGTTAATAGCAGCCTTCCAGTACCTACAAGGTCAGTCATCAAAAAGATGGAGCTGGGCTTTTCACAGGAGTGCGTGGCAAGAGGATGAGAGACAACAGGCATGAGCTGAAACAAGAGTGACTGAATGTAGGGAGAACCTTTTTCTCTATGAGAACAGTCAAGCACCACATTGCCCAAAGAGGCTGCGCTGTCTCCGTCACTGGAGGTTTTCAAGATCAGGCGGGATAAAACGCATAGCAACCTGGTCTAACCTTGTAGCTGACTCTGCTTTGAGCATGATGTTGGACTAGAGACCTCCTGAGATCCCTTCCATTCTGAATTATTCTATGATTGTGCAATCCTAATATAGTATCACAATTCTGTGCTATTTTAAAGCTGGGATAGTAGTAGCAAAATCTTAATTGTTCTGAATATTTAAATGATTTGGCTGTGCATTGCACTTGCTTTTGGAACTCAAAAATGCTACATATGCTCTGTACGTTCTCCAAACAGCTTGTATTTGTGCTTATTTGCTGGTATGACGTGCTAACTGTGCAAAAAATTCTGGACTCTCGCCTTAAAACATAGATACCTGCCAACAGAAAATGAAGGCTACATAGTGCTGCAAATGCTTTCTCTGTCTATGGAAAGTGCCTCTTATGTGCCAGAAAGAAGCATTTATACCGCATGCTTTTTTACTGCTTCTCACATCTGTTAACATTTACATGTGTCAGAAAACAATACCTGAACAGTAAAGGGAAGGGATACATGAAGTTCAAGGGCATTGCGTCAAGAAAAAGGACATGTTATATTGCACTAGTGTATTGGAATAAAAAAAAGTTTTCCTGGACTTGTCAAATATATCTAATATGTGGGTATGATCTGTGTGTACTAGCTATGAATACATTTCCATACCTGAACTGGAAGACCCAAATTGCCAGTAAATTGAACTGAACCCATGAAAGGGTCAAAGAGTGGCAGTCAGGAAGTGAAAGAATTATAACTTTCTTGGTACATACAAAAAGAATAAAATTTTATTTCATTTAAGGCCAGATTTATATTAAAATCTTCAAAGGTATATTCCTAAATACGGAATTACCTACTTACATTGAAATATTTTGCATTTTCGATAATCTTCTCTTCAGCTGCCTTTCTGTTAGCACAAAAGGAGTAGGCTGGCTGACAAATGTTGCTGTATATCCTCAGTCCTCAGAGGCAGCTACTGTATTAGACTGTGTTTCCAAGAATGTTCTTTGAAGTCTTGCTGTGAAAATCCTGAGGCACAGTGTAGTACAGGATTTTGTATAACGCGGCAGTTCTTACGGATGTTACCACTGGCAAGTGATTTAGAAGAACAACAAATTGGAGAGGATCTGATCCTTGGTGTCCCGAACAAAGGAGGAGAAAAAAAATCAATATTTGATACCTTTATAAGAAATCCTTTTTGCATTGGTTATATTCATACCACTAATTCTTTAGACATCTATTTGAGTACTTTTAAACAGGGTCATGTAGTAGGCTGTTCTTTGATACGTAACCGTGATTTTCTAAAATGCACCTGCAATAAAGAGCACAGTTCCCTCCTCTACTACTATTGTTATTGCTTAATACTGAGCTCTGCATGGAAAGTGGCTGAAAAATGTTCTATTTTCCTAAGTTTTCTGAGCCTAGAAATAAGTGTTGGCTAAAAGAAATAAATAACCTTGAATTGAGTCCTACCTAACATGTAGTCATAATAAAGGCAAAGGTCTATATTTGCTTTTTGTTATATTTCTACTAGATAACGTATCTCAAAAACATTATTTTTGTGATGAACTTCTGCTCTTACAGACTGATAACAAATCTTATGCTGAAATTATTATGAAAGTTTGAGTTCCACACTCACTACGCTGAAAAAGCCTTCCACTAGGTCTGTGAAGATGCAGTGAATAATCACATAAGGCACATAGCTCCTTTCCCCCAAATTTGAAACTTATGGCTTTACCAGACCCACCATATGAATGGTATGTGCATACATATTTTTGGTTTTGAGTCAGGGATACGAAGGATCTATACCAGTTTTCCTCTGTAAGTTATACAAGAAAGTTGTGAGGCACCCAAAGAAACACTTTATAGTTTAAGCTGATGAGAAATCAGCTGGTGGAAAATAGCAAGGAAGAAAGATCTTAATCCAGCAATATTTCTTAAGAAAAAAAAAGAAGTGGAGCATCTGACAAGACTTGCATTCAGGCCTTTGTGCTTTGTCGAGCAGCTGTATCGCCACACGGAGATGTGCTGCTTGCGTCTTCCTGCCGGGTGAAGTCAGTGGGGAACCTTCCACTGACGTCTCTGGTTGCTGCCCCTGACCCAAGATTTGCATACAAATAAGGTGTAAGAATATAAAGCTTTCTCATATCATTTCTTCTCATGTCATTTTAACTCCGGCATATGCTTTTAGGAGTGTTCACATTTTAAGAATTCTTATCTAGCTATTTGTACGTAGGTGTCTGATTACATTAATGGAAATCATAGGGAGAACCGCTGGAAAAAAAAATCATTGATGCTTAATATACATAATACTCTTTTTTTGACATAATTCAGGCCCATCACAGGCACCCTTACAAGTTACATGTGGGGGTCAAAGGGTGAAAGGGGACAGGCAAGATGCTTGTTTTGTACATTTGGCTAACACAAATACTTCCTCAAGTATAAAATGCTTTGATCTCTGCAAGCAAATGCCATATGTGTGCAGCTGTGGCTCATGCCTCATGATCGCTGGAAGGTTAGAAAAAGGTAGCATAGGAACTTGGTCTGCATTCAATTTATGCTTTTATATTTAGCAGTTCATAATTTTGTGTAATATTTTAGCTGTATGAAAAATATGCACCAGAGTTGAGTGATAACAGATTTCTCTGTGGTTTGACTCAACATTGTTTGGGTGAACACAGAATCCTAAGTATTGCAGACTGAAAATACAGGTTTTAATTAGAGCTGTCTGAGCTTCAAAATACCTGAACGCCCATTAAGCTTGGCAGATTTTCAGAAATCTGAGGATTGCATGGAGCTGCTTTAAGCTAAGCAAGAGTCTTCTGTTTTCCAGCATATATTGCATTTGCAGTTGCATCACTGACTTGTAACACACCGAGGAAGTGAGATCCAAACCCATTATTAATGGTTTTCTGATATGTAAAAAGTTTTATCATGAAGGCTTCTCTTATGTCGTACTTGTGTTGAACAATACCTTACTCCGAGGGAGTTTCCACTGAAAAAATTGAATGACTTCCAGTGTAAAGGATCTACTCCACAAGACCGAAAAGCTGAATCAGCTCCAAAAGTTTGGCGCCTTTTTCAAGCTTTTGTTTTTTACTTCTGTGTGCAAATGGTTGCAAATTGTATGCCCAGATCTGTATCCCTCAAACAGTTTGACCTGTGTGGTTTGCTGTGACAATAAAGAAGCCTGCTGCAGACGGTGGGACATGAGGGTCTATTCACATGGATCCAGTTTCATGATCACGGCCAAAAAAATAAAAAAAATATGGCTTTGTTTGTTAAAAATCTTGAGCGTGTACAAGTATACTAGTGTACCTGGGAGGGAAACCATGACTGCAATTAAAGCATATGCAATTTCTACTTACAAGAAAAAATCCAAGTCACAACCAATAGACAGGTGTGATACAATAAACAGAAAATTAGACATGAAAATATCAAATTATAGGTATGAACATGATAAAATATAAAGCGGTGTACTCTATGTGTATGTTAATACATATAGGTGTACAGAAGTATACATACATATGTAATATAGTGTTGTTAATATGATTTTTAATATTTTATTTATTATGCATGTGAGCAAATTCAGGCAATTGTTGTAGATATTATTTAAGTATTATTTAAATAATAGCATTCTTAATTGTTTTTCTTATGCTGTTTCTTTTTTGTATTTTCACTAGCTCCTGCTGGCTATGGTAGGCTCTACAGATGAAACTCTGCAGGAGGCAGCAGCTGGTTGCATAGCAAACATTCGCAGATTGGCTCTGGCAGCAGAAAAAGCAAAGTATGGCTGATGCTGTAGCAGCTTTTAGGAACACAGTTGTTTTGCAATACAGCTACATTTAAATACATCATTACTCCTTCTAGCATCTGTATTTCGTAGCAGAGCTCATTTATATGAGGATAATTTAGTAACAAAAATAAATCTGTGGAAAATTATGTTTGTTTTTACATTATCTGTTTGTTGTGTCCAGGTTTTATAAAACACTCGCACCTAGTTTTATGTGACTTTTAATATTACATCTTTCAAAAGACTCTCAGTTAAGGTATGTCAAAGACTTTATCCACAATTAATACCCTTGTATTTGAAATTCATTGTAGATATAAATGGTTTTGCACATCTGTGACGTTACAGTAGATTTCCCTTCATGGAGTGTGTGGTTGTGCAGTGATTTATGAATGTCTTGAACAATTCTCTTCGTGCTAAACTTGTCCAATCATCCTGTCATTATGTTTTTGCCTGTTTGATCACTTGCAGTTCACAGGAGAGGACAAAATACAGATACATCAATCTCACATCTGTTGTTATGTGGGGACTGCAAACAGCTGTAGCAGTAGACATCACTCCAAATTTCCTGTTTTTACTGACATCAAACAAAAGAGTGCTTAATTTTATAAGTAGCTGGTGAAATGTGTTTTAATTAACATGTGTTGAACTGAAATTTAAATTTACCAGCTGTAAATAAAAAGTGTAGAACCACATTTACATTTACACATTATCTTAGTGGGTTGTTTTTGTTTTTAAACTGGCAACATTGTATTGATTTAGTTACATTATTTTTCTGTATAAAATTATATTCAGAATTAGATTTGCTTTCAATAACTACATAAAAAATGATTGATATTATAGACTACAGACCCACTGTATGTACCATGCTCAACAAATAATACTAAAGCATTTCCCTGAGAGGAGTAATGTCTTAATTACAAGCACAGACTGCTGACAAAACTGAAAAAAACCCCAATGTTTAAATAACTTGTGTTTGTCAAGTAGTCACTTCTGAATGATTTTTTTACTGCCCTTTATAATAATTTTCTTATTTTGGAGGCAGTTTATATTTTCATTATTTTTCTTCTAATGAGCATGGCTACTCAAGGCAACTAATTTTACTGATAACAGAAGCTTCTAAGGAGGACATAACGCAAATCCAACCTTTTATTTGTGTTTTCTCTGAAGCAGACATGGAGGCTCATTTAAAATTTAATTTTAGAATGATGCAATTCTGAAAAAGGAGGATTGCACTGGACTCTTCGGGACGGTGTAGAGAGTATTTTAAGGGAAACAAACTATGGAAAGGTGCTGACAGTGTGGAGAGCAAAATATTAATCCAAGTAAAATTTTTTAATCAATGCAAACACCAACATGGTTGTGGGGTTGTCACAAGTTCCATCAGCAACCGGTGACCAAGCAAATGCTATTTTAGGTTTTTTCCAGCCCTCATAGGCCTGGCATGTTATTTTGAATAGATATATCCATATTATTATACTGATGTCACAGCTGTAGTACTATCATATGCTTCATCGCTATACCCAAAAGTATTTCTCAAATCAATGCTAATTGCCAAATTCATTTGGAAGAGAGGCTTGATTTTATTTTTGTCTTTTCTGTAAGAGGAGCTGTAGATACAAATAGTTTATCACAGTCTTGCTTATGAAAAATGCATTAAATGGTGGCTTATTTTTCTAACTGTTGAGGGGAAGAAAACTCCCTGACAATAACTGTTGTCCTTAATATGACCTCTCAAGGCACTCTTGGCTGTTTGGCATGGATTTCAAATGGAATAAGTTCTAAAGTAAGCCTAACTTTATGATACAGGTGTCAGGGCAATAAATGTCACATTTCTGACAATGAAATGGCCTCAGCTTGCCACCCTCACTCACGCTGGTAGTCCTTACGCCTCTGAGTAGTTGATCTGAAGTCTTTATTTTAAGACCTCAGACAGTTAATCCCAGACTTAAGCTGACTTATTTGTGCTATTTTCTTTTCCTTTACCATGCCTGCAATTTTTAAGTTCTGTACAAGGAGAAGAAATGCTGAAATCAATACAGATCACCACACAGGCAAAAGATCAGTATTGGGAAATACATCTGGTTTTGCTGAAACTGGTGGATTCCGTGTAATTGGTGCAAAGAGACTGAGTTGTTGGAAAATGAATAAATGAATGTGATCCCTGGCCTCTCCGAGCGGTGCAGTACAGCGTGAACATTTGAAAAGCTTCCACGTTCTCCGCAGGGCTGTGTTGAGTTTCGCAGCACTGCAGCCCTCTGAAAAGAGATCCTCACAAAGCTGGGTCCCCTTTTGCTGCTCACACTCCCCTCCTGGCAGTGCCCGCCAGGCTATTCAAGCCCTGGCACCAACTCGAGCAGCCGCAGCCACAGCCGCCCGGGCCTGGCATTCCCACCATGTGTAACCAGGGTCCAGCCGGCTCCCACTCCCCGGCTCCTGCAACTGGAAGGGAAATGCCTTCACTCTTTTCGCTTTCCGCCAGCTGGTACTTGTCCACGTAAACCGGTAGCCTTCTAGAAAATATGGCTATAGCAAGCACAGGAGCTCAATGTTATATTCAGCGCAGAGCAATTTGATGTACAAATTCAGGACAGAGTCCTATTTTAGCTGCAAAAATTAAGTGACTTAAAAAGGAGGCTTGGCTTCTGTCCTGTTCACTTGCCATCATCGGCTCCCACTGCTCCCTCCTTGTTTTCTCTATGCGATTCCTGGATTTTCACAGTCTTGTAATAGAGGGGTTTATTTCCATTTATGTACATTGATGTCACCATCAGCAGGGAGCATCCGCTACTTTTCACAATTTTGGGAGCAGCTCCCGGCTCTGCACAGAGCCCCATGCTCCAACTGGCAGCCGTAGAGCCAGGCCTGCTTTTCACCGGCTGCTCACTTCCAGCTTCGTTCCTCATTTTCATTAAAATGTCAGAGAAACATACAGGCCAAGTAACAAAAGTTGTCACGAGAAAGTGTTGTTTTGAGTATGGAAATACTATAGTTGATGAGAAAAAAAGCAAAAGAAGAAATCTTTCACCTTTATGTAATTATTTCTGGAACCTTAAAGGCCCACCACATCTTTCAGTCTGCACGTCTGTCAGCAGCAAGATAGCTTTTCTTCTACCACTCCCTGACTTTATGATTTATTGCTTGGTGACAGATAACCATTATCAATAATTTAATTGTCCCAGGATGCTCAAACTACACATTAGAATCTGGGATTTATGTTCATTTCCTCTTAATGTTCATGCTAATGACAAGTACATGTGCTCTGACACACGATATTGTTTCCAAGTTGTTAGGGAAATATAAACTTCACGGCCTGGGTGCAATGGATCTGCGATATATTAGGGGCTTTGTTATTCTGCTCCGTCACTGAAACTTTTCTTTGGCGAGTAAATGAGCTTGAGATTCACAGGGCCATCTGGAGATTTGACTCACTAATTTGCTTTAGGCTAACTGATCACTTTCTGTGAAAGCACGGTACCTCTTTCATTCCATGTCTCCTAAAATAAGTCGAATGAGCTGCTGATGCTGGGGATCAGACGTGAATCGTCCCAGGAGGCCGAACTAGATAGTATGTTAGTTTAAGAATTTCATCTCATAATAAATTAAATGGTTGCTCCTTGCACATTTCCACCGTAATACTTGCTGTTTTACACATGACAGCAGGATGACTGCAATGGAAACATGTAATGTGTTTCTTCAGCCGTGGTATTCAAGTTTCCATGCAGGCTGTTTGCAGAGATATTTCCAGAGTCAGAAGCTGATGGCTCCCCAACTGTAAATTGTGGTTTGTCTCTTCTTTAGCCACTTAAGCTTTGCCACACACTGCTCAGGATCCAGAACAACAGAATGAAGCAATGCTGCGTTTGGCCACTTCTCAGTTCAGACAACCTAATCTTCTGCTGTTCGGTGACGTGGCAGAGCCCGGACCAGCATGTCTGCAGCCATAGCCGTTGCAGCGGGAAGTTAGATTGCACCTTTTCAGAAGCAATTAATTTTACCAATTATTGTTCCCTCCCCTCCTTAAACATAGATATTCCTCAGTGCTCAATATCGTGCTGCTTTGGCTGTTGAAGCCAGCCAAAAGTCATCCATTTTCACAAGTTTTTTCCTTGAGTGCTATTTTACATTGCAACGTGTGCTTTTCATCCTCTTACTTAGTTGTCAGTTCAGTAATACTCATGACTTCCTGGGAAGGATTTCCATGGGCAGCATCACCATGGCTTGTGTTTGTCCTCTCAACTTCTTTGTGTGCTGTCTGCCAGACACCTTTCAGTTGGCAAATTGCTCTGTATTTTCCAGTTGTTGTCATTGGCAGGTTGTGTGTTTTATCCTAGTCTACATGGAGCACAGTGCCCTTCAGCTGCTTGATCTTTCTTCTACACCAACTCTAATCAATTCTACTTTGAACACAAATGTTTTCTTTCTGAAAGGTTCATAAACAGATGTAAGAAAGCTTGGACTTTGGCTACCAAATTATATGATAGGGCCTAATCCTATCACCTTTGCAGTTCTCTGGTGGCACAAAACCATCTTCACTAACGTCATGTGTTTTCTTCCATCATTTGGGAATCCTGATGTGGTGAGAAGATAGTAGCTGGCCAGTCACGACTTTTGCTTGTTGTCATTTTGAGTGTGTATTGGAGAAAGGCCAGAAGGACATTATACTAATGCTGAGCCATGAAACAATAGCTCATAAACCAGCAGTTTTCAGTCATGTCTCCATTGTGTCAGGATCCTGGACTGCCTTTACAGCTTCTCCACCCTTCATTAGGTGAGAAGCTGTCTAGGAACTTGAGGGGGTGGAGGGGG
>Ga0065711_1038851_pt1 | contig 18338 bp, 10 predicted proteins | sample Hoacrofraction12_FD_59098 | JGI IMG/M metagenome (GOLD analysis project Ga0065711, IMG submission 59098) | Hoatzin crop microbial communities from Cojedes, Venezuela - Epithelial fraction 12 v2 (version 2) | ecosystem: Host-associated > Birds > Digestive system > Esophagus > Crop | place... | reverse complement strand
TCGCTGGGCACCACTGAAAAGAGTTTGGCCCCATCATCCTGACATCCACCCTTCAGATATTTATAAGCATTTATAAGGTCCCCTCTCAGCCTTCTCTTCTTCAGGCTGAACAAGCCCAGCTCCCTCAGCCTTTTTTCACAGGAGAGATGTTCCACTCCCCTCACCATCCTCGTAGCCCTCCGCTGGATTCTCTCCAGTAGCCTCTCCTTTTGTAGCAGTCTAGGATGTGCACTGCACCATCTCAGCCTCAGAGTATGGAAACACCGGTTTGACGGGCTGCAACACAGCCCTTGCATTATTACAGGTGCTAAATCACAATTTTTGATTTGGTGCCTCTAGAAAAAAACCTCTTTCAAAGGCCACAGGTGACACCATGGGACCCTGAGAGGACCTCAGTTAAGTACAATGTAATGTGGCCAGGGCAAGGCTGCACCACTTGGCATGGGAGAGGTCCTTGACCCCATCTTATTGACTGACACAGATGTAGCCTTAAATTTTCTAATCTTCCCTCCAATGCTAGCACGGACAAAATCCTTCCTTAACTGGGCCTTAACAGTAGCTCTGTGAAGGGAACTATTCCCGTGGTGGAATGCAAGACATTAACTTAGTGCTAGTGCTCATCCTCATTCAACGGGAAGTTCAGCTTCATGAATAAATCTGTCTCAGAACACAACAGATTCTGAAAATTTGCCTTAACAATACCCATAAGGAAGGCCCAAAATTTCACCAAAACAGACCACAAATATAGCTCCTCAAACTTTCAGCTCCCAGCCAGCCACCAGCCCTTTCTTCTATCTCATGAATTAATCCCCACAGCAGAAGCAAACAGAGTGTAGCCCCCTAACACTAGCCCGTTTCTTACGTTCGTATATCCATCAGCAAACTCAGTCTGATTCTTTGAATCCCGAATTCTAAACTTGTTCTCTCTCACCCTTATAGTATCTGAAGATAAAAGTAAGGTCCTGTTTCTCTAGCAGAACAAAAAAATACAGATATTTGTTGACACCAGTACCCTTCTCAGCTCTCCAGGCCTGGCAAAAAAACCCAGTTCATCCAATATCCATACTCCTAACCAGAGAACTCACACACCGAATAGAAAGAGCCGATCATTACTGACACCAGCATGCTGCAGTTTTTGCAACTTCTGTTCTTTAGGCTTTAGATTTCCAAAGTCTGTTGCCAGTTCCCACCTTAATTATAACTGCAAGGCTCATGTCTATAACAACAAAAAACACACCAAGAACAACTGTCCCTTACTGACATCAGCCTTATTGCTAATACTGAGGGCTGTGCAGCATGCAGTAACAATACTGGTTCCTCAATATTTGGATTCCTGATCTAACCCTGACTGTTACCTTGTTCTGAATACCTACGGACCCCAGCCTCCTCATGTTCTTGGGCAGTGGCATGTGGTAAATAATATGGATCTTCGTACACATTGGTTATACCCACACCTGCCCTAGTAGTAGAACAGAAAATGAGGTATCTTCAAATATTGCCAGCAGCAATTTATGCTTTTAAAGATCTACAGCTCCAAACCCCACAGCTAACCCTACTCCTCATTCTGACCTTCACCTGAGTAGTAACAAATGGCTCATACTTTCAAGAAAAGCGAGATACTTTGACCCCCACCTCGTCAGGCCCTGCAGAGCCCTGCAATGAAGGCACCTTCCAGTGGTAAGCTGGGTTCCTGCCATCCCGAAGTCTAGTGCAAACTGAACCCCGACAATTTCTCTACTTACAATCTGCTGCTCATTTCTATTGCAGCTTATAAAGCACTGGTTCCAACTGACACAAGCTTTCTTCCTAACTGCAGTCATTAGAACATCCTGCAATAACCCAGGTCCTTCAGGCTTTGAACTCCCAGTCCTGGCTCTAGCTGTAGCATCAGCATAATTATATCCAGAATACCATGCCTTCAGAGAAAGATAATGTAAAGTATGGCCCCCATGTAAGACCCATTGATGTCCTAAATCTGCAAGCCCTAGAGCATTCAGCAATAATCATAGTTCCCCAAGGTTCAGATTTCTAAATCTTAACCGTGATCTTTGCTTTAATCAAGGAATTAATCTCCACAGCTAAAGAACATGAAACGTATTGACGCTCTCACTGTTATCGCCATAAGCCGTACAGTCTCTTTATTCCCTTTGGATAGCTGTAGGGGACACAGGAATATAATTCTGCTTTGAAGATCCAGTTAGATGGCATTCTTCTCCTTGCCTAAGTGTTTGTGAATTACCTTCCTACTCGGAATTTTCATCAGTTCCTGCTTATTGGCATGGGGGTCTGTTGGCACTCCAATCTTCTTCCTCCCTTTTCTGCAGACCTTGACCTTGTGCTTGTCAACAAAGAAATAAGAAGGCGGCCAGACAGGCTTCTGCGGCTTGTGCCCTTTGAGCAAGGTTTGGCGAGAGTGCAGCATCAAGCAAAAATGTCATAGCCTCTCCAGCTGATGCCACTTTGGGGAGCTTGAACACCCAGAGAAGGGCCTACCTGTGGACCCTTCTGTGAGCCTTCCTCCCATCCCCATCTCCTTTCCTGTCCTCCCCGGCCTCTTCTCAGACCTCCCCAGCCATCAGCAGGACCAGGGGAGCAGGCTGCCTTCGCCCTGTCTGTATGCTGCCTGAGGAGTGTGGTACGGGAGGCAGCTGAAGGTAGAGCAGAAGAGGCCGTTGGCTGTCTCCGTCGCCAGGTGGGAGGCCGGGGCAGAGAGCAGCAGCCTCGCTGGGTCAGGAAAAGGCCCTCGCTCCAGACGTGTGAGCCCAGGCAGGGCCCTGTGCGAGCACAGTTAACCACCTCGCAGGGTCTCACCTGTACAGACCTGTGCTGGGCAGTGTCTGAGCTTATTGCAAAGGACACAGTTGCTCCACGTGCTCTGCAAACCGCCCTCGGTACCTACCTTCACTTTCACCTCCTTGCAATGTGACTTCAAGCCTTCCTTCAGCCCAGCTACTTATTACCCCAGGCACTCCCGGCACCTCTCCGAGGTCTCACTAAGACCAGAGTTTTGCCCAATGCTACACCCACAGTCCCTCCTGCATCCTAAATTTGACGGTAACGCACAGCTCGGGTCTTTCAGGCACCTTGTTTCAGAGGAGATCCCAAACCTGACACGTCCCTTCCCAGAGTCTCAGTCCAAGTGCCCCTGCAGCCCTGTCTCCTTCATTAAGCGCAAAAGTTGTGAGCTTTAAGACTGTTAAGTGTATAGGAAAGTGTAGCCTTACCTCTTGCCTTAGAAATAGAACGAACATGGTACCAGCTCTCCCAGTTTTGAGCTCTGTCAGACCTGTAGCTTAAACTGACATCAGCTCACAGAGCAGCTCTGTCTCCTTTTCTCCTTCCCCAGTAACTTCTGCATCCTTTATCCAATTCCAACGGTATTTAACAGTGGGAGAGAGATAATTAGGTTTCACGACAACTGGTCTCTGGGTAGAGAAGCCAGTGTCTCGTTTGAAGAAACCCTTCAATAGTTCCCGGTTCAGTCTTGCCTGCCGGCTGCCGTTTCAGTACCCGGGTGCTTCAGAGTCAGACACGGCACACGCTGCCCCGTCCCCAGCGCGGTGTCCTCGGGAAACAATTCCTACACTCAGTTGCCTCGGCAGGCTCGAAATACTCCAGCCTGACAGCAATGACTGTCTCCAAGGCAGAGCTATAAAGAAGAGATCTCAGCTGTTCCACAGCGCTTAGGAGAGCGACTGCCTTACAAACCATTAATTTAATGTAGAGTTTTACTGAGACACTTCTGCTTTACGGGAGGCAAATCGTCTCAGCCTGGTAGCTCCAAGGACCATGTGTAAGGGGGTACAGAGTTGCACCCCTCACACCAGGAGACGGGGCGACACGGATGGCAGATGGGAAGCACGGGTGGATGTCGGCAGCAGGGGACTGCTGCTATGCCCACAGCTCTCCACCAAAGGCCTTCTCCAGGAGCTGGAGGGGAACAAGGCTCCTGCCAAACATCTGGCTGCAGACCGGCTCCAATGCAGACACAGGTATCTCACCTGCTTCCAGAGGAGCAGAGCTCCGTTCTACTCGAGATGAAATGACCTAGCAGGGGAGTTACATCAGCTCAGACACAGACTCCTGGAGCATCTTTCTAATGATGCTAAACTGCTCTCTAGAAGTGTCTCATGTGAGGTAAGTGACCGCACTTGCTGAATGCTTTGAAGAATTTGGTGTAATCCAGTCAGACCCATTTTTTTTCTGCGTACAGGAGTATAGGCTTCCATTAAAGATAAATATGCTTTTTCTTCTGTGTTAGCAGTCAAGCTTTGCAGAGAAAAGCCTGATGACTGTTTATTTCCTTGAACGGTGAATCTGGAACAGATATGATCAGGTCTCAGAGGTGCTGCTCAGCCCCAGGCGCAGCGGCGATGGCCACAGCAAGTCTGACACCAGAGATGAAGCATGTGCAGCACAAGGTGGCACTGATGAGGTACGGAGGGGACAGGGTCCTTGCACCCCCATGCTCAGAATGCCCCTAAGGACGCGGGACATGGGTTAATCAGTTAGCCACAACAAACATGAAAAATTCATTAGATGTGTTTTAAGATGCAGAATCATACTCTTCCCTCTGTCCAACAGATCAGAAGCTTCTGCTCTCCAGAGACACTAAGGATGGGTATTTCTAAACATGCTGCTTTGCACTGTCATCGAATCCTTAGGACGGGATGCGTGTTGAAGACCCCAGACTGTGAGACATATCAAAGCCACCAGTCTGCTGATGGTAGAGGGAAAGGGAGAAGCAGAAACAGAATGGCTTGCTTTCTTCCTACAAAAATAAAAAAAGATACTAAAATACTGTTCCTGCCTTAAAAAGTAACTGCCCAGAAAAAATAAAGAAATTCATTATTAGTCAAATGTCTGCATTCAAGGGAGTGGAAAAGTGCGCTGATGGCATTGATTCTTGGATATTGATTGGACTGATTTGGCGCTTGCTTGACGTTTTACACAGGGGTGGTTCAGGGCGGTCGCAGAAAATAAATGTGGGCATAGGCTTGGCTGTGGTAGTATGGGCATCCAAGGGCCGATCTGGAACTGCTGACATTCAATAAAACCATTCTAAGTTTTCCAAGTAGGAAAGTTTCCAGCAATGTCAGGATGGTAATTAACGATTGATTTTCATCTGGCAGCTTGCCATGTGGTCAGAGTGACAGACACCAGAACTCCTTAACACATTTAATGGGATTTTTCCTTCCATTTACACTATCATAAATTACAAAGCATATTTCACTTCACAAAATAAAACCATTTCCAGATCATTTTTATGACAGTATTAAGTAGTACATAACCTACAACAAATAGTCCTGTACAAGGCAGGAGGATCTATGGAAACATTGGGAACTCAGACTATTTAGCATTTGCTCTGCAGTTTGGGTTAATCTATCTAGCCCTTAGTTACTTCTCTAGAAGACGATAAATTTACAGTCATACCCTCCACCTCCCTTCATTATCATAGTTACACATATTTTTCAATTTGAATAGAAACATGTACTCCCTGAAATAATTCAGGAAACTGCATCACTGAGTTACCACGCATATGACACAAATGCTCAAGATGAGGGATTATTGTAATTTCTTTTGTATTGAAATCGAGTTTGGTAGTAAAGTATGTAGATTTTCTATGCTTGCAGAAACATCTCATGCTGAGAAACAGTTTTAACATTAGGAATAAGTTGAAGTTAGACTATGAACGCTGTAGGTCAATGTTTGTGAGGGGAGAAAAATATTAAAATTTGGTAATAATTAAATTTACCAACTCCCACATTTCCTCCACATTCTTTCTTTCTTTTTTTTAAAAAAACAAACCATCAGGAAACACGTTCAAGATAAATACCTACATTTTTAGCAGATTTACCGTACATTTATAAATACAGAAACATGACAAAGCATAACTTGATTTTTACAGAAAACCAAATCCTTCATAATTAACCCAAAAAAGTGCTAACTTTTCAACAAGGCCAGAAAATATCCAGTGTCCCAGCATCACTTAACTTACATACTACTGTAATCCAAGAAAAATCTGGCATGTGAAACTGACACTACCACCAGGACTTTTGAAAAATTCTCAATACCATATTTTACACGGGAGTTAAAAAAAAAAAGAGAGAGAATACTATATGTTTGGGGAAATATCAAAGGGCTAAAAGTGTACAATCTTAGGATGCTAGTGCCTAAATGTGAAGAAACCTAAGGAAAGCTGGAATACACACAAGAAAAGAATTCTCCTTTAAAACACTTGCAATGAAAGAGGTATGTCAGGATAATACTGCATCAGTGGTAATTGTTTTCAATATATCATAGTAAAAATGCAGGAAAGAATTACATGGAAAATAATCAATGCACCGCATTGATTTATAGTTTGTTAAAATAAAATGCCATTCTTTCAGCTAGGTAAAGTAAAAATATCTTTATAATATAGGTTCTGCTTCACAATTGACATATATAATTATGTCTTAGGGAGAGGGAAATGTATAGGTGTATACAAGTAACACTGATTAAGTACCTTTTTGCTTCTCTAGCCATATTAAAATATGTTTCGTGTTTCTTAATAAGTTAACAATAAAATTGTTTGCAACTTCTCAAAACAAATATACATCTGAGGCAAGGCAAAAGATACAAGGTAAGAGGATTTTTTCTGACCTTTTTTTTCCCTTCTACAAAAAGGCATATGCCTATGAGACATAGGCTTTCCCTAAACGTTTTGGCATCCATCTGCAGCTTTGCAGAAATTGAAGTGCAGTCAAGGTTTTTTTATGTTAAAAAAAATTAAGAAATGTTGTTTTTCCTTCAAACTAATTATTTTAAAACAAATGGCTTTGAAGATAAGCCTCTCTTTGTCTAAAAGAGAACATCTTCATTTTCTATTAAAATCTGCACAATTAACTTCTGGTACCGCATGTCATTCAGCGTAGCAAGGGTACTGTCCTCTGGAGGTCTCATTAAAGTAGGCCCAAACACTATTCCCAGGTTTTCAGCATTCATAAAATTCTCCTTTTCATGCAAGGTAACTCTAAAATAGAAGGAAAAAAAAAAAAGTAAGCAGTTGTTTACTTCCCAGAAGAAAAGAATATATGCATCTTCACCTGTAGTCCCGCTTCACATCAAGCATTGGTAGATAATGACATTTTTCAGCAACAATTTTGAATTTCACTCAATATAGTAACTGTTTCCACAGCAAGTACAATGCAACTATGGCGGGGCTGTGATTTCCAGTGCCTCTACATACCCATCATGCGACTCTTCAGTGATTTTTCCATGTGGCTTTCCATGGATATAAAAATTAGTGGCAACTGTTTTTTTTGAAAAACATAATTGTGATTTAAATGATGATGTATGGAGCAGTCCTCTACACTACAGTAACTGCAGTTCTCTGGTGCGTTGGGCTTGGTGTGCATCACACCGGAGGTGTAGGTGTGCTAATATAAATACAAACCCTGATTTTCTTTTGATTGCCAATGACCCAGACATGCTTCCAGCCTGCAGGAAACCACCCCTTCACACATTTCTGCCTTGCTGGCTGTCTTGGGCCAACCAACAGCTGAGAGATTCTGATCACTTGTACTTTTGGAGGAGGTTGAATGCTGGAGCAGCCTGGAGAGGTGGCTTGCTAAAGTCAGGTTGCTACAAATGCCATCTATCCTTGACAGACAACAGAGGCATACCTAGAAGAAGCCCAAGCTGTTCTGTTCCCTGACATGGGTACTATCATGTAAATACAAGACATGAGTGCCCCTACTCACAGATATGTCCTCATCTTCTAGCACAGATATGTTAGCTGTGCTGTGCAAGGAGAAGAGACAAACTGACGCTGCCTAGCCCAAGCTACCCCTGTGCCAGTGTATGTGTAACACTCTGCCTTCCACCCGTGGTTGTACACAGCACAGATGTCAAACTGCTGTGCAATGCCACGTAAATCCCACCAGCACCTCTGTGCAGGAGCGTGGGGCGTGAACACAGGAGTGATTCACAGCTTCACTGCAGCATCAGCGTGGATGGAATTGTAAGTATTTCACCACAGGGGGGACTGCTCATGCTATTGTATTTCCTCCAATTTTGAGCAAAAAGTTATCAGAAAGATAACTGCAGAAAACAATTAATTGACTGACAAACTCATTTTTCATGACTGACATTGTCCTCTGCTGGATTTTCCTGTGCTTTAAACAACAACTCAGTGCCGTTTCTCTTCTGTTGAGAAACAGCGCTGGTGCAGAGGCTGGGATCCTGCAGTCTTTACATACACTCCTTGACACCCATGCACGCCTGCTCCGTGCAGGGAGAGCCCTTATGGGGCTGGAGTCGGGACTCTATGCTTCATCTGCAGAACAGCATAGTCTGAATCTCAAGGATCCTTCCCTCTTTTGGATTCAGATCTCTCCAACAGATTCTGCATAGGAACTGACATGCACTTGATTTCTGTGCAGACGCTGAAAGCTACAATTTGGGAAAGGAGAGGAAATTCATTGCGTGACTTGCAGGTATTTGAGAGAGAAAGCTTAATCAGCTGTTCGGACTATTTTTGTCTCATCGGTAGTTCAGCTCAACAGCTGAACCAAAGCCTGTAGTGCAGTTCATGGAAAAGAAGGCAGGCAAGTCAATACTTGTCTATTAAAAATTTGCTGCCAGGACATGAAAGTACAGATTCCGTATGCAGGTCGCTTGCCTACAGCCTCCACGGGCCTTCTTAAAAAGCCAACATGGTTCATCCTGAGTTGTCCACGCATATGTGCTCACAAGGGCAGATATTTGCACATCTCATTTCTGCAGAGTGCAAAGAAGCGCCTGCTTGCCCCGGTAATGCCTCATCGAAAGGAAAAATTACTCAGTCGTAATGACCTGAGCTGATTTAAAATGAGGAAAAGTCTCTGCATAATGAGAACCTGATTGAGCATGAAATGCACTTCACATGAGCTCTCTGATGCAATTTTACGTGAGTTGAGGTCTTTTTCTTTTTAGGTTGGCATTAATAGTGCAGAATAGTGCAGATCAAACCCAGAAAATACTCCAAATTGCAACTGTGTTGCAAGTAGTGGGACAACTAAGAAGAGATCAAGGATTTGTTGTTTAAAAGGTGAGTAGTTTTATTCCTCCCTATCCCCTTTTCTGTTGTTTCCAAATAGCACCATAAATTTTAACCAGAACAAGGGACATCTTGGGCAATATATCCTTAAATGAAGGCCTGCTTTGAGATGACAGTGCCAGTCTTTATTCAGCTTCAGTTTTTAAAAACATCCTGAGGCATGTAAATACCCAAAGTAGCAAAGTGGAGCTAGCATGGCTTTGAAAATCAGTTTTGCTTCAGATTAGTGAAAGTGAGGCACCCGCTTTGGACCACTTCATAATTTTCCTAGGTACCTACTTGAAAACTTGGAAAACTTGGCCATACACTCCCAAGCCACTTTCAAAAGTGAAATGTAGTCACTTCTGAAAATTTTGTATACTTCTGAAAATTTTGTATGCCTTATGAAGCCTTACGTATGCCTTATGTATGCCTAAAGAAGCTTTGGAAAGCAAATGAGGCAGGCGTGTGTCTAAAACCAAAAGACATAGAACAGCTAAGGGCCTGTATTGCTTTTACTAGTTGTACAAAAATAGGCCCTGCTTGATTCTTGGCTTAACTGTGATGTGAGCAAACAACTCGTAAGAGACAGCTCTTTCCTTTTAGGGTTATCATTTAAGAAGACAAACCAGGAGGTAAGGGGAGGCAGAAGCAAAGCATGATCAAGTGACATGCTGCAGCACATCTAGCACATGTCTGAAGTACCTATCATTCCTGTATTTTTCAGACATTATCTGCCTCAGAGAAGTGAGACCAATCTCAGTTAACTCTTCAAAGGTTTGCAATGATCTGCTGGCAAAAGGATCTATGCTATACATGTGCATAGCTTATATGCATTTATACAAACATAGCCTGTCTGCTTATTGGTAACATCATTGTTTTAGTGGTAGTGCCCTAATGGAAGCTTTATTGGTACTTTCTGTAATATCTCTCTTTCAAAGTAGAAAATTGTTAAGCTCTTCAAGAATTATCCTGCATGCCAATTAACTCACTTTTTGAGATGAATCATTAGGTATCTAAGTGTCTCATAGTGAGCAGCAGGGAGTAACATCAACACTTCATGTATTGCTTCTAGTCGTTCGTCAGGATTGGAGATTTCTGTAAAAACATCAAACAGGATTAATGTTAATAAAGCTTTCTGTTTGTAAACAGCAATAATTCAGAAAGCTAACTTATTATTATGGAGTCATTTACAAGCCAGTGACTGTGCTTGGAGGGATAAATATTAAACTCATAAACATGGAGCTTATCAGCAACTTCTGCATCCTCAAAAAAAAATGGCTTTGCAAAGAAATCAGCAACAAGACCACCCAATAGTTGTCTCTATGGTCTGTAGCTCTATCTACAAGCCTGTATAGTACAGTGTCGAAGCTTCGTTAAGTGCTTCACAATACTCTGCCCAGAACTGACTTTTTAAAATCTTACATAAGATTACTTCCATTACCCTTCAACACCAGATGGGAGTGTGGATATACGCTTTTAGAGACTCTGCTTGAATATATAAGTTTAGCTAGAGATTGAAATGGCATGGAATTATATCAACAAGGATTTCTGAACATATTTAAATATGTAGATATCAGTGATCGGAGAGCATCAGTGGCAAGCTCTCTAAAAATCTGAGCAGGATTTACATGTGTTTTACATGAAAAGTATAGACTCCTAAGCTGTGAACTGAGTCAGAGTTATATTTGCTGCATGACTTTTCATACACATGACACAAGGAGCCCAAAATTTTAGAACATTAATGATGTCCTGCTTTTAAGAGATTGGTGTATCGACAGGAGAGGAACAGCTTCCTCTGAGTGTATTCTTTATAGGACAAGTGAGGAGCAAGAATCACTTCTCTGCCGAGGAGGAAGAGCAGAATGCAGAAGAGAGGTATCTGTGGCTGCATGGGGAGTGCCAGAGGGGAAGGGAAGGCAATGCAGTTAGACAGACCACTCTTCCTCCTGCTTATCGATACACTGAGTGCCATTTCAAAAGTACTAAGGATATTTCTTAAAGGAGAAAGCATGCTACTTCTTAGATACCTCAGGTCTTTGACATGGTTGCTAATAACCTGATTTGAATGCAATTCACCTGGTGAGTTTTCATTAGGGACTATCATTACATGGAAGGCTGTGCCCCAGAGAGCAGAATTTGAGGCAAACCTCAGTTCTTTCTGCCAATGTTATGGCAATGAATGTTGCTGTCCTCATGTTCATGTGAAAGAAGGATGTGGCAGGGAAGTAATGAACAGAATACCACCCTTGCTTCCAATTTGTTGTCTGTCTTTTCTTTTTGTTTAATGTGGACAGCTTTATGGATGGAAAATGTAATTAAAGATCAGTACAAATTACTATGCAATACTTACTTGCTGCCTCTATGAATTTGGAGTAGGTGTCGTAGGTGATCACGGGGATCGGTAAGTCTCTGAAGTATAGCTTCAGTGCTCCAGCAATGATGTTTATGTCTGGATAAATACTGGCAGAAATATCAGCCTTGTCACCATCTAGAAGAGGAGCAAGAAATCTTTCTGAAACCAGGCTAATTTTGACTGAAGCAGGGCTAGGCTTCTAACTCAGATTTATTGTGTACAACCTGACAAGAAAAAACAAGCTGAAAGCATTTCGAAGGCTTAAGTGAGACTATATTGCAACCAACTTTACAGTACGTGAATGAGGAATGGTAGTTTCTCTGTCTTTTAGCAAACTATTAATTCGCTTACATCTTTTGGAGAGTCTGGTGATTATATCAACGGTATCTGCAGTGTACCATCTCACACATAATGTTTTAATGTTGGATGAAAAATCATGTTCATAATGTATTTATTGAATTTGGCCCATTTATTCACTGAAAATAAGCTATTAATAACTTGTTCTGAGGTTGTATTTTCTATCCAAAGATCAATGCACAGGAGTATGAACCATTCTTTTCATTTTCCCTTGGGGAAACAGAGGCACAGAGAAATAACATACAGTTCCAGTGACCCTCAGGAGACTGGTAGGAAAAATCAGAGTAAACATACTAATCTTGTAAGCCCTGCACCAATCTATCTATACTGATTAGCTAGTAAGAAAGCTGCCTTATTTTCTGGATGCCCTCTGATGTCTTCATATTTGACTTCTTTATTTATAGCAAAGATTTTAATTTAAGTAGACATGCTATGGCATTTAGCTATACAATTTATTCTGAAATGTGGATCGCAATTTGTTAAATGAATATGGATACTTGTAATGGATGAACAGCTAAATAGATGAATTATGCAACTGAAATGCCATACATTTATTTTGCCACATATTATAACACAGTTAGTCAGAACTCCACTACAGAGCACTTTTAATCACGAGCTTAACATTTACCAGTGTTGCTGGCAAGCCCTTGACCAACACATGGCTTGCAATGAGTGAATTTACAAGAACTAGAAGCAAGGCTGGATCACTATTATGACTACATGTTCAAACGACTACATCTGTTCTGTACTATCTAGCACTCTCAAACCCACGTTTTTCTCCAGACCGAGACATTCTGCTGTCTTCCTCTCCAGGGCCTATGCTTGGTGGTCTTCCATTAGAAAGACGGGGTAGGACACTGGTCAAGCAGGGTCTGAGGCTGTCTGGATTTAATCCCCAGCTTCACCTCAGGCTTCTTTGGTATCAGTTATACCCTGCAGTCCTTACTTCCCACATTTGAAGTGCGGATAACAACGCTTCCCTCACAGAGGATGGGGCAGATTAGGACCATACGGTGAGTGGGGCGATGACAGGTTATGCTTGCTTGAGCAACGGATAGCAGTTTGCTTGTACCTGCCAGAAGGTGCAAGCACGAGCTTGGGCTGTTACTACCGAGGCGCTGACATGCTGTAAAGCCATTGCCTTGCTTGTCTTGCAATAACTAGCGCTTGTGGACATGCCCTGATACAGACAGATGAGTGGACGTGCTTGATAGAAGGCATCTCAGATGGTGATAAAAGCTTTCACAGCAAAATAAAAGAGTTTATATTGATTGTAGACATTTTATACAAACCTATGGCATTAATCTTGAAGGGATATGTCCTGTCCAATGTATGCACATAATTCTCATTAAGACTAATAGCACTACATGTTCTCATCAGGAGGAGATTATATGCTTAAGTGTTTAAAACAAGCAGCGTTTCTTGGTGCAGCTGAGCAGTCTGAATACATCCATCAGCGTTTCATTTAATACAGCATCAATAAGCCCTAGGAGGATGTTTACACTGCCCCAATCTTTTGTTTAATCCACACGTTCCAGGCACGGTAGCATTAGTCTTGTAAAGCTTTGTGTGGAGAGCTCTATTTAATTGATGGACACTGAGCACTCAGAATGCTCCACTGAAAACAGATACCTCCAAGGAGCCAGCAGCTGCATCACAACAGATATAGCAAAGCAGAAGGTTGCATCTATTATCCAGGTCACCAGTACACTAAATGGAAGTGTTATTTATTTAGTACTTTTACAAAGCAGCCCAGCAAGCTTCCTTAAAGGGGCACTTCAGCTAGAGGTACTTCAAAACTACAGTGTACTTCAAACATACCTCTTATTTAGATAATTCGCCAAAATGAAAAATGCATTCATTCCTGAGTCAAAGATTTTTCTCTTCACTTCAGAGACAAATGTACATTCATTGGAAATGCAGTGAAGATTATTTTAAACTGAGCATAACAATACATCTGTTATAATATACCTATACGTTTCTGCAGTGGGTATGTAGGGGAAGGTGGACTTTTATTTTCCTTTGGTAGATTTTATATTGTCTTTTTTTTTTTTCTTTTCTCCTTTCAGTTTCAGCAATTGAAGGCCCTTGGCAAGCTGCACTTATTTCTTACCTCACCAAATTCCAGGATTTGTATTATTATTTAAACACACTTCAAATTCAAAGCACTAGGAAGAAAAGTTAAATCATTGTCGGTAAAGTCATGACACATATTTCACACAGAGTCCTCTGCAATACAATACTGTATCAACCACATCTATTTGATATGGTACCTTCTGCATTACCATAACCATTTTTTTAACTCTTCAACACAGTAAATTTCTTCAGATTGTAATTAGTATTTTCAGTATCACTGCAGTGGCCATATGTTAATACAATCTTTTTTTTTTAGTATTTTGGATTACAAACATGTAGTTCATTTCAGCTTTACAAACCAAATCCTACCCAAAAGCTGTCATTTCTCTTTCCTTGTTACTTTGCCTTTCAACATCTTTTGCTGCAATATGTTGAAGTTTGAATATCTCACAACAAAGAAAGTCTTTACTCTGTTCCTTAAACGTTTTAGCTGACTTTGGATGCCACAGAAATATACCAGTAGTTTATTAGAGAATGAAATGGAATAAGTATGACCTTCTCAAAGCCTCAGCTGTGCCTTCTGAACACTGAATTGCATTTCTACTCAGGCTCCTTTTTCCCTAATGCTTTGTTTTTATTGTACAACCTTTGCCATGCTAATGAGCTTCTGTAGTGTTTTTGGATTTGGCATTTGACAGGTTTTCAGCTACACTGGCAAAAGAGTGTGAGTATGAGTTAGGATGCCTCTAAGTACTCATGTAATATTTAACAGCATAATATTTTTAGCAAGTGCATAGTACCAGCCAGTCATACAAAGAAGTGGGGGGACAGAATGCACTGGTGACAATGGCAGCTCTGTGGATAAAGCACACAATGAGGGTTTTCTGGATGCCACAACGCCACAGCTCAACAATGCTGACAGAGAGCAACTGTCATTCTACAGCACCAACATTCACCATTTTAAATAAATCCACATTATTCCCCTCCTTCTCATTACAAAAATCACTAAAATGGAACATTGTCAGTGCCTCAGAGAGCCTAATGCTAATTTACAGTAGGGGTATTTACACTGCTCTGGCTTTGGAAGGGAGCCTTCGCTTAAGTCAGATGAGGACCAACTTCTCCCTGTTTTAACACCAACTATTACAGCTTCATTGGGTCCAAATAGGGTGGGATGCCAGTTTCTTCCCGAGCTGTTAACTTCCAAACTCGCCTTTGCTCTTCTGTTCTCCCTGTAATCCTTTGGAAGCAACAGGTGAGCGTCCCTTTGGGAAGGCAGAATTAGCCAGGGGAAGGGCTGGCTTCTCTTCATTGTGGCCCTTCAGCCGCACCTGAAATCAGCAGGAGAGGCACCCTACAGCTGAGTCAGGCCCTGCGCCACATCCCTGTATCATACCGTCTTCTGGCTCCTGTGGCTTGATGAAGACCTTGGGAAACCAGAAAGCTTGATGGCATTATTTGAAGGATGCATCCTACACATTAAATGGGAGGACTCCTTCCTTGTTTATTTTCAAACCCATTTATTAAAAGCTGCATTTCCAGAGATGCAAAACTGGCATTTTACTAGCAGAATACTAGCATTCTACTGGCATTCTAGCCAGAGTCTACGTTGGATTGGACTAGACTGACTCGGAAATGACAGGCAGGGAGGGACCTCTGTAATGCTGGAGTGCAGTGCTCTGCTGCTGCAGGCACCATGCTGTATGACCCTTCTCGTAAACCCCTCAACTTCCATTTTAAAACTAGTTAAGGTTTTTATCCTTGCTTTTATTAGAAGGTTGTTTCAGAGCCTTGCTTTCAGGTGGTTAAAAAAGGTCTTTAAATTGTCAAACTAAATTTATTCCTGGCCAGTGTATATCCTCCAGTATTGTGCCAGGACCATCCATTAAATTAAATAGTTCTCTTCTCTGGTTCATACTCCTGCTCTCACCTTCCTCTTTGGCAGCTGACTATCCCAAGCTCTTTTAAAACACATTTACCTCTGCTATGCAGCGTGCTCCAGAGATGTCTGAGGTAGTGATGTGGCCACAGATATGGCTGTTTCTGCTGCAACACCTATCTATTAGCCAGAACTGACCAGGAATTTTCCATTTTATATTTCAGACAAAATTTTTCTTATATTTTTTTTTTTACTTTTGAAAAAAATATGATAATTTTATGTAGTGAACGTGGAAACAACAGTTCTGTAATATTCCCACAAACTTTACTTTCTGGGCAGAAAATGAAAGTTGAACAAAAACTTCCAGGCGTTGCTGGAGGTGAAAGCTGCCACCTGGCTTGCAGCTCCCTGCTCTCCCAGCTCTGTCACCTGGGACAGAGATCTGGAATATTCCACATCCTTGGGACAGTCCACTCCCTACTGCTGTGGCTTCTAGGCTTAAGGAGGGGTAACTGGGCAGCAGAAAAGCAATGTTCCTGCCTGCGGGGCTGGGATGCGGAAGAGAGGGTTTGGCTCCCTGTCTCTGTAAACTTGGATCTGACAGGGAAGCGAGCTCTGAGCTGTCAGGCTGGAAGCGTCTTGCCAGTTCAACCTCCTGCCAGCTGACAACAACCTTCTAGCTGCACAGCCCACAAGTCAGAACAAAAAAATCTATTTTGGTTTTCTTCAAATCCCTTCCTGCAAAAAAACCGCAACTCCTGCTTTTTCATCTCAGTTCAGGGAGAAAACATTTTCAAAACTGTAAAGTGAAGTTCTCAGCTTCTGGTCTCAGCAGTACCCTAGTCAAGCAGTTCTCATAACAAGGTTTTCTTCACTGTTCCACTGCTTTTAGCATTATTCATGGCAACACTCTCTCTTTCCTTTCTTCTCCCTTCTCCCTAATGAGAGTGTTAAAAGAAGATGAAGACACAGCTATTTATCAATCTATGTGCAATGGTTTTCCCCACAGCCTGTGTATACTAACCCAGTTTTTGCTTCCTCTGCTTTCATGTTTATCTATGCGTTTTTTTCCTTTGGAAATCTGATACTACTTGTGACCTTACTCTTTGTGATTCTAGGTGCTGCCTTCTTTGCCAGTAAATCATACTTTCTTCCTTGCTGTGCGTCTAATTCAAGTGTGTATTGCCACCAGATTATGCCATGACAATAGGCAGTAATAAAAGATATGTTGTCTAAAACTGCACTGGCTCAAATGGTTTGAAGCATTTGCAAAGGAACTACAGCTGCAGCAGTGTTCAAGTCACGCTCAGACATAAATTTCCATCTGCTTTCTTCAAACTTTTCCCTCTTCAATCTGTGCTTCTCCTTCTGGGTTTCTTTCAGGTTGGTACACTTAGAGGACAATTAACACATAGAACAACAGGGTTTGCCGGACCAGATCTACCTGCAGGGAGCAGAGTGGGACGTATGGGGACTGTGACCCTCTCAGTAGCACTGCTTCATGTGGCACATCTGCAACTTGTGTCTTCCTGCGACAGCAGTTATATAACTGTGCATCTCTTTCACCCAAATCATGGCTGACCTATGTGTATATACACATATGTTCACAACTGCAGCATTCCACACATATTAAAATATATATTATTTTTTAAAAGGTATTTTGGTATAGAATGAAAACAGTCACTTTGGAAATTCTTAATTGGACTTTCTTTGTCAGTGTTTGCTGTGTGACAAACTGTCTCTGAACAAAAGAGTACGCAGGCCCAGTAAGTGTAAGATGTGCCACCCACAGACCTTGCTGGTCCTGCCCAGCCTCCCCAGCAGCCCCTAGACCTCCTGCCCATGGGCCCCCAGGGCCTCAGTCCCTGCCTAAGCGACATTGTAGCTGCCTCCAGCTGGGTCACAGCCGTGCCTGTGCCTGGCCATGCACCCTTCTGTTCGGTGGCCCGACCCACAGGCTGACCTTCCTGGCTTGACCTGGACCTGCCTCATATCCATGGGCTTGCAATCACTGGGCTGTGTCTGATCCCATTCCCTAACATGGCAGAGGTAATACCTGAAAAAATCAAGGAGGAAGGAAACCACTATTTATGGGAAAGAAGAAAACTATTTATGTAACTTCTTAAATGTACTTGAAAATGTGTTTTCTGTTGATGAAGACCCTCCTTTGCCCCATTAATATGTATACTTAAAATTAGCCCTGTGTGCAAAGACCGTGTGCACAACCAGAACCAAGGTAATCAGCTAAATCAATTCAGAAGGGCTACTAGGATGGTAATAACAATTAACAGGCAGTGTTTTAATTATTAGTTTTTCAGTATGCTGTACAACCTATCTCCCCAATGCTCCTCTCATTCGTTGTGCAGATGCAACCACGTGCACAGTGCAGATGCAAGCAAGTGCACAGTGGCGCACTGCTTTCTACAAGGCTACATGCAGAATGACTTCCCAGTTGGAGTTCCTGGTTCTTAAACTCATAAACTCATTTTCGGCGAAGCTACTGAAGGTGAAGGGTTCTGGAGCAGAGGCTCGCGCCGAGGGACCCTTTCTCCGGTGGCAAAACCGCAGCGGCGAGGCGGCAAAAAGCGCCGAGAGAGAGAGGAGACCCCAGC
>Ga0065711_1006499_pt1 | contig 18338 bp, 9 predicted proteins | sample Hoacrofraction12_FD_59098 | JGI IMG/M metagenome (GOLD analysis project Ga0065711, IMG submission 59098) | Hoatzin crop microbial communities from Cojedes, Venezuela - Epithelial fraction 12 v2 (version 2) | ecosystem: Host-associated > Birds > Digestive system > Esophagus > Crop | place... | reverse complement strand
AAACTGAAGCACAGGAACTTCTGTCTGGACATGAGGAAGAACTTCTTCCCTCTGAGGGTGATGGAGCACTGGAACAGGCTGCCCAGGGAGGTTGTGGAGTCTCCTTCTCTGGAGATATGCAAGACCCGCCTGGACGAGGTCCTGTGCAGCCTGCTGTAGGTGACCCTGCTTCGACAGGGGTGTTGGACTAGATGATCCCCAGAGGTCCCTTCCAACCCCTGCCATTCTGTGATTCTGTGATTGGGATTTGGATGTCGGTGGCAAAGCCAGCTGTGGAGAGGTTTGAGTGGTGTCAGGTGTAGCGGGCCCTGCTTTGCAGAGCTTGCAGGGGCTGAAGGCTTGGTTCACCACAGACGCTGGAAGTTTGTTGTTTCAGGTCAGTGCAATGCGTGACTGCTGCACTGATTTGGAAAGCTTGGATGGCTGCTGCACACCCTGAACATATTTTGTAACTAGAGAAAAACCTCATCAGGCATACCATCTAGCACCATCAGCAAATGTGCTGCTTGTGCAAAAATTTATCGGTGGATATGATTATAGCATCTATTTTACCGTGACTGACTTTTGAAGAGCCCCTCAAGCTCTTTAGCAATCATTTGATAGGTCACATTTACTGCAGCGTGGCCAAAGGGAGCTGAGCTCAGTTCAGTGGCCCACTGTGTGTCCATTTAAGAGTCCATTTCACCAGTGACAGACTTAATGCAGCAGTCAGCCTCTGCTCTCTGCTCGAGTCTGGAAGGTTTTAAATTGCCTGTTTGCTCAAGTTTCGCTTTTGCTCTGTGAGTCAGAGGTTTCATCCTTTAAAAAAACTGAAGCACTGTAACACTTGGTGCCTGGCCCCAGACTACAGTCCAGAACATGAGGTACCACACGTGTGCTTCTCCCTGTATCACCTATCACTCATTCAAAACACAATAAATAGGCACCTCTTCCCACTGTTCATCACCAGCACTGGGAGCTAGGTGGTTTGAAAGCTGATGCTGGAGTCCAGACATGGGTGTGGTGCTCTGCCTCAGCGCTGGTGGACGCGGTGCTTCAGCAGGAGCCGGGGGCCAGCGCTGGGCAGCTGCCGTGCCCAGCAGCAGTGGTGCCCAGCAGCAGCAGGAGGCTGCCCACCGTGGGAGCCTCAGGGAAGGCAGAACCAGCGCCTGGGTTTTAGGCGTTTGCTACATGAAATCGGCATTTAGCAGAGAGGGGTCTGGGGTTAAGTTTTGGATTTAGCTGCCTAAAGCCTGCTGAAATCCTGATTTAGACAGATTTTTTTTTTCTCCGCTTTCTTTTCAGTGAGCACCAGCAGAGACTGTTTTTTTTAAGAGAATTTCATGTGGTGAATAAATTGCCTTCATTCTTCAGAAGTGGCTTTTCCTCACCGCTGGACTATCTCCAGGTATTAGAGTGGGGGTCTCTGTCAGAGTCCTATCATAGGCTCAGATAAGGATTTGCTCTCCTACTGTGGTGTCGGAAAGGAAGAAGTGCCTTGCTGCCCAGTCTCCTTTGTGAAAACACTTCAACCGCTGGAATAATCATTCATTCTAAACAACCAGACTCCAGCGTTTCAGGCACAGCAGGGGTTTTCATGAATGTCACTACAAAGCACGCTTCATGCGTGTGGGAAAGATGGGGTGCAAGGGGAGGATCATCATTATGCCAGCGCAGTCTGAGCGCATTAAAAATACAGTATAACAAATGTGGGATGAAACCATCAAAGGTATGCATGTTTTACAATCCAAATGAAAATATGTTGCAATATGTCTGTATACATCAGGTTGTTTCAAATGACATGTATTGGAATTGTGGAATTTTCCCTATAACTAATAAGAATATTCTTAATCATACTGCCCAGGAAAAAAAATATTGCTTTGCAGATTGATTAATTTGTAAATACAAAGAGAAGGCTTTGAAGATGAAAAGAAGAATGCTTTGCACATCTATGACTCTACCCATTCTAAGATGGGAGGCTGCTCAGCAAACAGTGGTGCTTTCAGACTTGCACCACCTTTTTGAACTAAATGTTGTCTTTATTTTACTTATTTGGAAAACAAGCCAAAGTCACACCGGGAAGTCAGCGACAGAATCAAAACTACCAGTGGAGTGCACTAACCATTAGACTCCTCTGCCCGCAGACACTGAAGGTGTTACTTCTACGGTTTATTATGAAATTCTTTCAAGCATAGTGCCTGCAGTAGCAATACCCTCACTTTTGTAAGGTCCCCTAACAACTTGAGTTCAGTGCACATCAATGTATGTAATGGCCAACAGCAGACTTGTTACATCCACAGGTAGAACATTACTGTACCAAACTGATGAGAAGCAATATACGCTACAGATATGTAGGAATGTAGGAATGCAACTCCTTTGCCACCTTCAGTGCAATCTGTGCTGATGGGAAGAGCATTTCTGAGATATTAATGCTCTGAGAGATTGACGTGAAGAGGCGCAGTGATGGATGGCATCACACAAAGAAATGATCCATCCAGTCTTCAAAATTACTCCTTAAAAGTTTTCGATTTTAGCTTAGCTAGAATTGAAAACCAACCACCAACCCTGCTTGTGGTGGTTTCAGCCCTCAACAGAGGTGAAAGCTTCCACTAGCAGAGCTCTTTGAGGTCTGTGTGTTTGGGGCAGGAATCCTACCTCCTGTGAGAGTGGCTTCTCTGGTTTCAGGTGCGATAGCTTTGGCACAGGTTCCCCAATTCACCAGCCAGGGTGCAGGAGGGTCATCCCTACAGATCTGCGTCACTTCCCACGGGGAGTTCCCTCCCAGCAGAAGGACCTTTCCTGCACCCACTGAAACCTCGGGGAGCCCCAGCACAGGTAGGTATTCAGAAATGCTTTCAGCAAGTATGATATGATGATGCTTTTGGGTGGCTAGCACCACATCGACGCTCCTCCTGCACATGGCTGAGATCACTGATTTTGTTTTCATTTTTATGTTATGATTATAAAGATGTCACTGTGACAATAAATATTCCAGAAGTCTATTTTATGCATATATTTAAGTCATATTTTGATACAATTTAATACCTAGTATATACAAAGCCAGAACAACATAAATCTATGCCTTCTGAATTATATTACAGAAGAATAAGACTAGAACAAACTATAATGTAGATATACTTTTTTTTAAAATGGTACTTAAATAACGTAGCAAATTGATTCTTTAAGGTGTACACACAAATTGTCATTTTTTAGTAACATGATACTATAATAGTTGGTCTGTTGCATTTTTAGAATGAGCATTTGCATTTAAGTGTAACAATTTACAAGAATGTGTAAAACCCAGAAGCAAAAACGGGATATGCGTCCAGAGGATGTATGTCAGCTACACTGCGAGAGCAGTCTCTCTCCTCTGCAGACAGATACCCACAGTGCCTGTGGACAGAGGGAGGTATCTCAGCACTATTTCTTACGTTCCCCTGTCAGCAGGATAGTGGTTTAAAATTGTGCCTTATGAGAACTGATACTCATAATTTCCCACCTTGCCATGTCACTGTATCGCTGTTTTCAGGATCCAGGACAGTTAAGGGCATCTCATGGGAACTGACGCTTACCAGGAAAATTTAGTCAGCCATGTAAATAACAAAGCACACATAAAAATGTATGTGTAAGACGTAGCACTGCAATATATATTATCTGTTCAATATAATAATGTTAGAAAGGTCTAGCCAATCTCATTTATGTCACTTTTTACATTTGGAATAAGAGCTAAAACTGGTAATTTATGTTACTGGAAATCTGCCCAGAGATGGAAAATTAATTATGGCAAGTGTCTTCTGAGAGGTAGCTGGAAACAATACTGCATCTCTTTTACTGATTTGGTATGTTATGCTTGCTTTTAATTAGGGGTTTATTGGAAAAGCTAATTTGCACTACTGAACATGTCATAGAAAGCAGTTGCAGAGAGTTTACCTGTAATCTTAACTCCTGTCATCACATATGCCGATTTATTGCCTCAAGTAACCTAGCTTCATGTTTTGCCTATCCTGTATCTTTCATCAAATACAATATTAATTATCCCAAAAGAGGCAGAGGAAGAAAGAAGACAATATTCCATTTGTATGATGTGGGTTATGTCTGCAAGCAGACAATGGAAACTCCACTGGTTCAAACTCATTGAATTTCCAGGAGCTTTTACTGAGTGGGTGGAGGAGCAAGAGGGTGGACGGCAGGATGACCTACAAGGGATAGGCAGGGAGTTCAGCCCACTACACTCGCAGATTCCTTTGATATCTGCCAGAGCCCCAGACCACCTACATTGAGACCTTCACCCCTCCGCTGCTTTTGCTGCCTCAGCCCATTTCTGCTTTCCCAGTGTAAGATACTGAGACACAACCTGGGGATGGAATAAAACAGTTAAATCATCAGCTAATCTAAACTTGGCTGGCTCGAGAAAAAAGCAACAGGGAACAATCCTTTCCTACAGTTTTCAACATTACTTTACACTAATTTCCAGCATGGACTGTAGCTTTTATTTTTGTGGGTAACTATAGTTTTGGTTTGAATTAAACTTTTTTATTTACTTTGGAACAGAATTTGGCTTGGCAGAAACTTTTTTGTTCTGGTCTGTGCTATCACCCAAGGCCCACATTGTGATCAAAGTAATTGTGTGTTACGTGTGTTTTTTCAAAGTAATTTATTTCTACAGATTCATAGCAAGTGTATCCAGAAAATTACATAAATTCCATTTTTCATCTCCTTTTGACATAGAAAACTTCAGAAATAAAATGCAACAAAGTAAATGGTTGAACCAAAGAAGCCTTCACTGGATTGCCCAGGAACATGAATAGACATCGGGGTTTAAATTGCAGGATCAGGTCCAAAGAGTAATAAAATACTTGGCTTTTGGGGAAAGAATACTGGTTGTTCTTAAAACACCTCTGCCAGCCAATGCAAGGTGTAGGATTAGTAATCCTCCTCAGAGGAAGCCATGCGTGGCATTCTTCTCTTTGGTGGTGGCATTCAAGAGGGTCCTGGACAGAGGAAAAAGTAATAGGGGCAATAATGACAGTCTCTGAATGAAACCCTGAGAAATAGCCCAGGCCCTGCCGCCTGGCTGCCAGCCATCCAAGCATGAAGAACAATCGTGCATTTGTTTCAGACACCAAATCACCTAATTTCAAAAACGCTTCCTGATGCAGCCCTTTAAGTATTTCACCACCTGACGTTTCTCTTTCAAGCTTGCAAAGAAGCAGGAGAAAAACAGAGCTACGGATAAGGGAAAGGAGGGAAACTAAAAGTATTTGGTCATTAGTGCAGTCATAGTTCAAGAAAAAAAGGGCAAGAAGTCAAGCTCTTTTCAACATTTTGATGCCCGATAACCCCTCCTTGTCCCACCACTTTCCAACTGAATAAGTGCTGCAATAAAGAATAGAATGAATCTCAAAAGAAAAATATGTATTGTGTGCCATAAATTATACAAGCAGATGCAGCCATGAACGAAAGAATTAAGAACATAAAACCCCTGCAGCGTGCGCTGCCTGATGAAGGGCCGGAAGTTGCCAAGGGACACTGCGTGACCACCGTGCAGGCCAAGCTAGGATCTTGCTCTAAACATCAGCCTGCAGCCCTGTCACGCGGGGGCTTGCTTCCTTTTCCTTCACATTCTTCCTCTTAAACAGCTCTTCTACATATCAGCAGCTGTTTAACGAGTGGTTTGGCCATAACTAACTTGTGGTGTATTTTACAGATGTGTGAGAAATCTTGCAAAGAAGATGTGCATCTTTTCCCTAAACCATCCCTTCAGACATATTCCCACATGAAGGTGAATGAGTCCCCCTAGATGAACGGGTGGGTAGAACAGGCCAAGGGCTGAGTCTTCATCTGCTGGAAGCTTGAAGATTACTATCAGCTTCAGATGAAATCTTGATTTTATTACTTTTTATTTGTTAGAAAAAATGTTTTGTACCTTTATGGTGCTATATACAGAAATAGTTACAAATAAGCTAGGTAGCTGCTTAATGCTCATCAGGGACTTCATTCAACTAAACAGTTTTTTGGCGAAGTCAAAACTCTGGATACAGATTTTTCAGATTTACACATCTGTAACATCTCCCCATTCCTTCACGACATCTTTTATTTGAAGACATCAGCAGCTATTTTCTGGTTCAGGAATAGTTTCGACCCCAAAAAAAAATCTTAGCAATGTTTATGCAATTGAATGTCATATGACCAATTAAGAAAAATGTCCATTTCAAAGAGGTTGATGGCGTTCATTTCATATCAGTAAGATGTTTTAAGGAAAACCTGTATAAGGACATTTTGCCACCTTCACTCTTATAAATGTCATTTGGTGACCATCCAAGCATAAGGAGTAAATAATACTTTATGCTGGAAAAGAATAACTATGAGTCATGATTTTCAGCTGTCATACATGTGAAATTATGGAAAACAATGCAGTTAGAGACCAGAAGCAGAGCAAAATATCTGTTTACATTCAGCTCTGCCGAGCAGATCAGAACTGCTGGAGGACTGCAGAATGAATGTCCATTGCTCTCTTGCTCATGTCCTGCATGGACTACGTCCTGCTCGGAGTTATATCGTATTCAAGCAATATAATTAGGGGAGAGTCTTGATATGATTTAGCATTTTGTACTTTTTCCATTAGTCTGATGCAGTGTGTTTGCTCTGTCATTCATTCGTTCACCATTTCCTTCCATGTGAAATTTGGAAATACAGCATATGAAGACTGAAACCCAGGGTTTTTCCATCCCCGCACGTTTTCCCTTCGAGCTCAGAAACTCAAGTTATCCCCGCGCAGAAGAAGGAGAAAATATGTAGTAATAAAGCCCCTGGCTTCATCACAAGCCTCTTTCTGACCTGACCAGAAGAAACTGTGTGGAAAGTGACTGAACTACAGAAGAAGAGTATAGATGAATGGAAAAAGTACATTGATGTACAATCAGAAAGACAAAAGCACAAAATAGGATACAAACAGGGTTGCTGAGGTCACAAGATCTCGTTCTACAAATGCGTGTGAAGAAGGCCAGAGGAGTGCTGGTCCGCTACTCAGGGATGCGAGACAACTATCGACAGATGACACGGGGAAGGTACAAGTGATTAATGACTTTTTTGTTTCTGTCTTCATTAAAGCTGTATTTCAACAAATGTGTTCAGCCCGTACCGTTGCTGAAAAATGTTGTTACACCCTCCCTGCTCCACTCTGTTCCCATCTGCTCGCTGCCCTCCTGCATCCTGCTGCCACAGCGATTTGTGAGGGTGTGCAGGGATCTGGATGGGGGAACCGATCCAGGTGAAAATTAACCTAGCAAATGGGTGATGGTTACTAGGATCAATTAGTTCTGCAGTTTGGTACATCTCATGGCTGCACTGTATTCAGATCTGTTTTTCAAATTAGCTAGGCTTGGTAACTTCATCATATGATGCCTAAAGGGCAGCCTGGTCGAAGGACAGGTAGTTACTGCCTCTGAGTGACTAGGTATATAGGATGTCAGAGGATCAGAAATAGGAAAGCGTGGTGCCTTCTTTAAAATGGGGGGGAAAAGGAGCTAGGAGATTATTGATGGATCTGGTTAACTTCAATCCCCCCCAAAAAAATCTGGGACTTTTTAAACAAACTATTTATAAGTGCCTGGAAGATAAAGGGGAAGTAGGGAGCATTCCACTCCAGTTGTAAGAACAAAAGTCTGTCAAACCAGTTTAGTTCTTTCTATGACTGTATTGTGCTGTAGAGGGGGGAAAGGCAGTTGGTGTCATATACATAACTTCAGTGAGGCTTTTTGCACACTCATGACACTGTCATAAGCAAATAAGGAAACACAACCTTGCTGACCCTGCTACACCTGTTCTCACAGGTGTAAGACTGTTCAGGTAATTATACTTAAAAAGTGACACAAAATGAAAGGATGTCTGAAACATGATTCTGCACGGTTTTGTCCTTAGTCCCATTTTCATTAGCGGCTGAAAAAGGGAGCAGAGGACATACTTAGTAAGTATGCAGGTCAAGTATGCTCGTCAATGGACAGGGTAAAATTTAAAAAAAGATCTTGGCAGCTTGAAGGAACTGTCTGTAAAAGCAAGATAAAATGTACTAAGGACCTGTACGAGGGACTACATTTAGACAGGAATTATCTGCTGGAAGGTGGGTAATAACTGGTTAGGAAATACCTCGACCAAAGGTAGACCACAAACTAAACACTGAGTCAGCTGAGCTATGCAGAGTACAAAAGGCAAGCATCATACTGTGATGGATAAATAATCCTGAAAATGTATGAAGAAATCCTCCCACCCTATTCAGCATTGATAACACTTCAGTTGAAGCATTAAGTTCGATGTAAATTGTATCAAGAAAGATTCTCATTCAGGTTAGACAATAGAATAAAAAATCTTTCCAGCTGTAAGGGCAGTAAAGCACTGGGATAAGCTGCCTGGGGAAGTTACAGAGCATCCGTGGAACATCTCTAAGATCATTTTAGAGAAATATGTGTCCTGTTTGATGTGATATAGCTGGTCCTTCCTTGGGTCAGATTGACTAGATGAACTCTAAATGTCTTTTCCAGCCTAGGTTTCCCAAGACCCACGTCACCAAGTTATTGTCCAGCCCATTAAGCTTTGTGGGAAACTTTAGCTGCAGGCCCACTTCCATGGGCATTTTGCTATTGTTCTTCTCACGTGAGGTTCACAAGTAATTGGCTGGAGTGCCTCAAATTATCCCGCTTTACTTACAAAATCTCTCTTTGTTGCTATCAAGCTGTAATAATATAAATTAGGATATCGCTCCATTTTTCTGTTCTGAGGAGATGAAATCTTGCCCCCATTTAAGTAACTGGCAATATATTCCTACCACCCCCAAGAGCAGCTGATGAAGAAAGCAGTCTGGTTAATGTCATACCAAAAAATAAAGTTGATATACAAAAAAATCAGGTCATTTTTCTGAGCACTCGTGTACAGTGCTACTGTTCGGGGGGGCTAATGACGGAGAATCAGCCTTTCTTCGCACGGTCGCTGGTGTGTGTTAGGTCAACATGAAGCAATCTCTGTCTGCTAGTGCTCGTTAGAAAAGGAGCTAATGCCCCTTTCCCTCTTACGAGAAGAGAAGACAGAAATCGGAGTCAAAACTTGGCAAAAAGTCGCTACCACAGTTGCAACAGTGAAATGCCAAAAGCCCAAGTAGGCATTAGGACTGAGGTGTCCTCACTGTCTGCTTCCAAAACAATACGTGGGATATCTGGGATTTCATTTTTCCACTCTGTTCCCTTTTTGGATCCACTCCTATAATGCTTGTATGGGCAAGCTGATAAAGTAAAAAGCCTCTTCACACTGACTGCAGTATTTGCTTTCAGTTAAAAGTGTCTATTTGCTGTTTAGCAGGCAAACATGGACACCTATGGAAAGAAGAGCTCTCTCTGGGTTTGATGCTCCTGAACATCTGTAATCAGCTCATCTGAAAATGTTGGAGAGTCAGCTCAGTCTGTGTTTGTCTTCATATCGCACAGTACTGCTAGGGACAAAATTGAATGTTTGGGTCTGTTTATATTGTCCCCTTGTGTGAGATGAAAGGCATTTATGCCTCTCTTTTCTATGCATTCACAGACACCTACACGTAAAGGCGTTCTGTACAGACTGTCCTCCCTTTCCCTCATAAATGAGTGATAATCTAATACGATTTATTTCTTAGTGGCACAATCTCCTAAACAGGCATTGAAAACGATCATTAACCTTGAAGGCCAGAGTATCTATTTTCCGGACTTGCCCTTCACAGTGCTAGCAAAATTAATTTCTACAAGAGAATTCTGACTTTTACATTATCTGAGATACACATTTAAATTCATAAAATCTATTAATCTTTTCTATATTCCAGAACCTAAACCACAAAATTTAAAATGATATCTTCACACTTATGAAACTCAGGGTTGCTATTCTGCTTAGACATAGTAGTGTGACATTTGAGAAAGCTGTGACATTTGGATCTGTGTCCAACAGAGGGAGGTGTTCCGAAATGCGGGCTTGGTCCAAACTCTTTCTAAGTTTAAGGAATTCCACTGGCAGCGGGGAGCACGCACAAATGCAAGTGAGCAACACATACTTTACTATTGCAATTCATTTAGCTGCTCTGTGAGAATCCAGGTGTGGAGTCACTGACTGCTTACAGAGTCAGACCCACTCGGAAGATTTAGGATCAGACTGACTGGGATGGTTTGGTGGGAGGACTTTTGGATCAGGCAGGTGACAATATCATCTCTGTGTCAGAAAGGAACTATGATTGTCTCAAAAATAAAAAGCACTATTTGTTTCACACCGCCTGCTTGATGTAAGACAAACTCAAGCAGAGGTCCAGCCTGGTAGGCGATTTGGGTTCAGTTTGAAGTTGCTTGGCAGAGGCAGTCACTATGGCAATGGGAAAATATTGTGAGGTATAGGAATGATGGGAATATGACTCAGAGAGTACAGAAAAAGAACGTTCAAAAACAGAACTCCCAGTGGGCACAGAGTACACTTTTCAAAAATATGCACAAATTGAGGATGACAATCGGGTACGGCTTTGCACCACTGTGTTTATTGGGGAACGTGGTTCAGAAATAACATGCTGAAGCACTGCATGTTTTCAGCTCCTCTGTTATCAGGGGGAAACAGAAGCTGGCAGTGAAGGAAACAGCAGCGCTCCGCTCTGCTCCTTCCAGCCCTGCACCTTTCCCCACGGGATCGCCATGCGGCTGGAACCACGTTTGTCAGTAAGGGACATGTTTGGACACACTCGGTCAAGTCAGCGTGTGACTTCCGTGGCCTTTCCAAGTGGGAAAGCTTCTCCTTTCCCTTGCAAAGCCACAGAGGTTTGTGGGACCCTCTGTATGAAGTCTCCCTTCTCACTTACCCTTGCCCCATTGGACTGGGATTTGGTCCAAGTATGAAGGAAGTAGCCCAAGGCAAGAGCCACCTGGCAGGGAGACATCCCTGCATAACATCCCAAGAACAAGAATTCCCAGGCTAACCCCAACCTGTGCTCTGGCTGCCCCAGTACCAGATAGGCTTCAGCGTGCCGCACAACAGGCATTTATAAAATAGCTTGTCCTCAGGACAATTTTCTCCCCAGTTTTGCTATTTAGTTATTTAGTCCCAGGAAGTGTGACGATAGATATTTATAGACAGATATATATGCACACACATATATATATATTTTCCTTGTCTAAAATAAAATTCTGCTTCATGCAGCTAATGATGATTGCATGGCCTGTATTAGAGCTAGTCATTCTCTGAATCTTTTATGTTTTGAGCTTTGGTAGCACTCTGATGTAGTTAGTCCCACAGATCAATTATGCATTTTGCAAAAGCCTTGTCTTTTAATTAAATTATTTTCTGCCTTTTACTTCGCTTAATGTCTCTTTATCCTTGAACTCTGAGAAGTGCCAGATTAACTGCTCGCTCTACAGTATTCAATTTTTTTGCTACACCCCTCTCAAGCTTCCCCTTCAATTTACTCAAACCTTTCAATCTTTTCTTCTCTGAAGGAGGTGAGAGCTTCCTTCCCTGTGGCTTTCCAGGACCAGTGGAGTTTGGGGGCTGTCCCCAGGCTTCCCCTCCTGACCTGCAAGCCTCTGCTTCTTCATGAGAAATTCAGTGAGCTGCAGCAGTCCACTGCACTCTTTGATCCTACTCCCCTGAGTTTAACCAGGGGAGGTACAACAGAGCCCTGAGGCATCAACATGATTATACTGTATTCTTTTACCTTAAAAATACTGGCCACCAGTACTGTTGCTCAGCAACATGAAACTGTGTATCACTGCTGGCTTCATTAAACTTTAAAAATATTTTTCCTTGCCAACTCAAATAAATAATTGACGATGATTTCAGTGTATATTTAGCATGTCTGTTGGAATTCCAGTAAGTAGGTAAAACAGTTTTTGTATTTCTAGAATGAAGTAGAAATAACTAATACTGGCTGTAAAATAAAATGTATAGCTGAAAAATACTTACTCTTACATAGCAATTTGTAAATCGCTCAAAGACGCTGTACCAAATAAATGTCAAAACGCTGCAGAAATTATTTCTTTACTTAACACACTGCACTTTCATTTTTGCAAAGATCATTAAATCCTATTGTATAGTCTCCTACTAGAAAAGACTACAACAACTGATCCTTTAACTTCTGTATTATACATTTATTTGCTAATATGCACAATTGAACACATTAAATATGCATAAATAGAGAAGAACAGATTTCAACATATATATTTTCTGGTTGAGTAATAGTGCCTGGGGATGTTAAAAGGGAATGGGCTCTAAAACTCAAGTGTACTTTTTGTCATCTGATGGGATGGATTGCTTGTTATTTCCCTCTAGCATGGGTCCCAGCTAAATTAAATTGCTGCAGTCCTGATCAGCAGATTCATTTATCTGCATGAAGTCCCAGTTTTATCTAATTGGTGGCATTACCAGAACATTTTTCTGCAGATGTAGAAGCCTCTTGGTAAACACAATTGCTGCTTTAATCGATGAGAGGCGCATCTAGATGCATATCTGTGAGCCGAATGGACAGAACCTGAGCTAGGGAGCTCTGGAGATCTCCGATCTAAATGACTGCCAAAATAAACATGAGTAGAGATAGAGGGATTAATCCTGTAATCCTTACTTAAGCAAAATTCCTGCTATCTTCTGTGAAATTCTCACTGGGGAACAGCTCTGGAAATTAGCCTAAACAAGGTAGAAATGAGAAAGGCCAAATTCTGCCTCTGGGTGTGCACATGTGACTTCTGTAAAACCTGAAGTGTGGTGCCCCGGGCCTGTGATAATCAGCACATAGATTCCCACCAAGCTGTACAGTGCCAAGGCTTTGCTCGGTATAAATACCAAGCATATCAATACCCCCACAGGGAAATGTTTCTATCTAAGCTTCACCAAGAAGCGAGAAGACAAGTGCAAACAGAAACTAACATTCAGAAAAAAAAAACATGCATTTTGTTATAAAGTGTCTTCCGTTTTAACCAATCCTAAGAGTGTCTGGAGCATTTGTCTTTGCTGAACTCAGAGTTAATGCCCCCATTTTCCGTCTGAGATGGAAAACCAACATGCAAAGTTAAGTGATTTTCCACAGACCACACAGCAAGTGATTAGCATCATGGGGACGAATTAATCTTGGGTGTAAATCCATAAAGATTAATGGAGCTCTAACAGGGATTAATTTGGCCTGTCATCTCTAAGGATAGCAAAACCAATTAGGTGATGTCATTAATCTTCTGGTTAATACAGGACTGTTTCTTAAGCAATATCGAAAGAAAGGCAATGAAACAGGAATGACCAACAGATCCACTAAAACAGATGAATTGGCCATTCCTTGGCAGAGGATTAGCAGCAGGAGCCTTAAACAGTGACAGCAGCCTTGATGTGCCCTCAGGCTTCTATCCCAGCTGAGACACTCTACGGCAATTGTTTTATCTGAGGATTGGAGAGTCAGCCCAGATATCAGTCACTGATTAGGTTTACATCTTTTCGTAGGGCAAGTCTTCCATGAAACTGATTTGGAGTCAATGTATTTATCACAGCCTTGGGTTCTTCAAATCTTTGGAAGATACGAAGTGGTTAATGCCAGATGGAAAGTAGCACTTGAAAGATTCATAAATTTTAAGATTTCCCCTTTTGGCCTGACAAAATGTGAACTATCCCATTAGAAATAAGTCTGTAAGAAGGAAGTATTGCAAAACCTGTGTAACTGACATATTTTGAGATTTGGAAGAGAATATTTCCTTATTCATTGGTTGGGACAATCATAAGTACCAAAGATGTTCTTGGGGCTTATAAATGGGTCAAAACTGGCCCCAAGCAGAGAACGGTCTTCTTCTGTTTCCCTCAGAGATTTTATTTTAAAGAGAAGCTAAATTAGACAGAAAGTTTTTTTGTAGAAGAGTAATGATCAACTATAACAAATGCATACAAAGCAGAGATGAACAGAACAATGAAAACTATGGCTTCCAGACTATGGTTGATGGAATTTATGGAAAAGGAACATCTGTGTCATTGGCAAGGTCTAGTGTGAGGACATTGAATAAGAGATAGTGAATTTGTGCCCAAAAGTTGTGTGCATTACCTAATTGGCCTAGTAAAAATGTTCCACTGGGATTTTGAAAGAAAAACTTGGCAACAATGAGGTCATTAAAACCCTACTGCATAGAAGCCCTCATTCAAAATGTAATAATATGTAGCAGGTTTTTCGTTGTTATTAGGAGGAAAAATAATCTAGCTGTAATGGGGATCTTCCCACCAATAGTTCTGCCTGAATAAGAGTTTCATGGCTGAGATTTCATAATTGGTGAAATGACTTGAAACTCCTTTCACGGGGATATACTTGGATACATTAAAACCTCTTTCCTCATTTTATATAACGTAGGAGTTCAAATGAGGTGACGTGCTCAGGCTGATAGTATGGCTCCATTCGGGAGGGAGGGCGTTGTGGTGCTCCCCTGCGCTGCAGCAGAGAAGGAAGGCTCTGCGGGACAGAGCTTTCCAGCTTCCTTCCCACCCCAGTCGGCTGAGCACTTTTTAGGAATGTAACGACACACTGCTGAGACCATCTGCAAAACAAAGATGCTAAAACCAGACGTGGAGCAAGCACCTAATCAGAATATGAAAGCAACTTGAATTCTGGCAGGGTGACCGGAGTACAGGAGATGGAGTGGGGTGGACATGTTTCTGAGTCTGTGCTGATAGTATGTCAGCATAAATACACTTAGGAGTTGATGCTTCTCAATACCAATGCTCATAAGTCTAGAAATTGTGACGTGGAAAATTTTGTCAGCCAAAAATAGTAAATAAATGTACCAGGGAGTGTTCCTATATGGTATCATCTGAGTTTCAGAAGGGCGAGGAAAATGACAGGAAATGTGCTTAAGAAAAAGCTGTCAAATTAGGCACATAATACATAAAAAGATAAAAGAATGTCCGTTTTAATATCTTCCTTTGACAGATGGATCTAGAGAAATATTCCGAGAAGTGCTCTAACACAAGACTATGTTTCCAGAAGAGCTTTCAGACTATAAAATGAAAATGTTTTTTTCTCACTGCTTGTTTTTGTCAACTGTAGTTGGTGATTATTAGAGGAAGAAGTTATACAAATACACTTTTTTAAGAAGCAGCTATTAAATTGAACATTATATTTTCGAGGCAAAAAGAAAATTCTGAATATAGTTGTATTTCAGTAGATTAGGTAGCTTAATACTAGTTTTCCTTTGAAAAAATAGACCAGCTTTATCATTAGTGATTAGGGCAAGTGGGTAGTGACCATGTCACCATTTACCCAGCCTTTCTAGTGTGCAAATACAGCTGCAGCACAGAGCTGCAAGCGTGAAGCTATGTAAAACCAGGCAGTAAATGTAAAACGATGCAAAAGCTATGCAAAACACGTGCAGTAAATATAAACCAGTTCATGCTTTCAGCTGTGGTATGACCAGGGTAGGAGCTGGTTACAGGTACGTGATCTCATCTTCTGCACCTGATGTTTGTTGTAGAAACAATAAAGCAACCAGCACAGCATCCCAGGTATTAGGTCCATGCAAATAAACTTATATTAACAATGGTATTTAGTGTTCAGGGGGACAAAATCAATACTTTATTGCCGTAGTGAATACCACAGCAAAAATACCTGACATTTAAATCCAAGATACTTCATAAAATATATTCCATACTAACAATTACAGCCTGTCTTGTTCATATATCTTTGTTGCCCTGCTTAAAACATATGTGTCAGAAATAATATGTGAGTGAAGGTATATCCATAGTCATAGCAATTACTGCTTCACAAGTCCAGTTGCAGTACAGTTGGGAAATCTTGCATAATAACAGTAAGAAAAGTAGTGATGGCAACTTGTTCTAGGCACTGTGGAGCACAGCGCAGCCCAGACTTTGTCCTGTAAACACAGTGGTAGCTGTTTGCTGATAATCTGGTTGATATGGCGACTGCTGATTTCACTGGCAGTTAGCTCTGGGTCTGTTTTAAGAACAGAGTACCAGGCATCCCAAAATGCATGTATTTATGGAGAAGCCTTTTATGTTCTAGTTTGGATATATTTGAGGCTATTCAGAGGTTTACTGGCTTCTTTTTCCCAGGCTGCAGCCACAATAATGTAAACGTTTATGAGATGGATTGCATACACATTTAGTGCTATATGTGGATTGTGGACACAGATGAAATAGTAGGCTTCTGTCACCAGAGACATGTCATCTTAAGATCAGAGTTAGAGAACAGGCTCCATGTAGGTATGTGATATCTTCGTGGTCATTTTCAAATACCCATTTTACTTCATATTTACATCAAATTAGCAGCAAATTAGCTCCTCACCATGTCCTTGCTAAGAATCAGGAGCTTCACTGTTGTGGCAGCTTGCCCTCTCCAGAAGTATCAGCTCAATCACTTGCTACCATCTCATAGTGCCCAATGTCACCCTGAGGGATGTAAAAGATGTAAAAGACTCATTTCTACCAGCAAGCATCCCTTAAAATGTTTTGGAAGAAGATACCAGTCCAAAGCAGATGGTACAGGTCTGCACCTGCCATCTCCCCAGGGAAGGTACCACCTCGAGCCCCATTTTGCAGGGAACACAGGTGCAGCACAGTATGTCCAAGGGGACTAAAAGGGCCCCTTTCACAGAAAACAGAATATAGGTGCCCCAGTAAGTCAAGCCAGATAAAATCCGCTTGCTCTGAACAGACAGCTGTCGAGGGGGTAAATATGAAGGCCTGACAGACCAACGTCTGAAGAACATCCCAGAGAGTCAGCATCCTGCGAGCATGAGCAGCTGGTTAATCTGATTAAAGGACATGGAAAAACATCTTGAGGATGACATGGCCGGGGGGAGAAGATCAGTGTGCAGTTAAATCCAGAGAAGTGGCCGGGCACACGCTTGGCTCAGTGTCAACACCAGAACACATGCAAGAGGCAACCCAGCATGACTGTTCCCTGCACAGCTTCATGGTATCCACCAAAAGCCACCATCCCCACCTCCCCTGGGAGCCCAGCATGCTGGGGCCTCACTTCCTGTACATGCTGGGGAATGCGAACTCCAAAAATATGATTAAAAGTAGCATCATTTCACAGAATCACAGAATCNCAGAATCNCAGAATCACAGAATCACAGAATCACAGAATCACAGAATCACAGAATCACAAAATGATGGGAGTTGGAAGGGACCTCTGGAGATTATCTAGTCCAACCACACTGACAAAGCAGGTTCTCCTAGAGTGGGCTGTACAGGACTGCATCCAGGAAGGTTCTGAATATCTCCAGAGAACAAGACTCCACAACCTCTTTGGTCAGCCTGTTCCAAACTAAGAAAGTTCTTCCTCATGTTCAGACGGAACTTCCTACGCTTCAGTTTGTGCCCGTTGCCCCTTGTCCTGTCGCTGGGCACCACCGAAGAGAGTCTGGCTCCATCCTCCTGACACCCACACTTCAGATATTTATAGGCATTTAGAATTTCCTGTCTCAGCCTTCTCTTCTTCAGGCTAAACAAGACCAGCTCCTTCAGCCTTTCCTTGTAGGAACGATGCTCCAGTCCCCTCATCATCCTCGTAGCCCTCCGCTGGACTCTCTCCAGCAGCTCCTCATCTTTCTTGAACTGGGAAGCCCAGAACTGGACACAGTACTCCAGATGGGGCCTCACTAGGGCAGAGTGGACAGTGAGGAGAACCTCCCTCGACCTACTGGCCACACTCTTCTTGATGCACCCCAGGATCCCATTGGCTTTCTTGGCAGCCAGGGCACACTGCTGGCTCATGGTCAACTTGTCAACCACCAGGACACCCAGGTGCCTCTTCACAGAGCTGCCCTCCAGCAGGTCCGCCCCGAGCCTGTACTAGTGCATGGGGTTATTCCTCCCCAGGTGCAGGACCCTGCACTTGCCCTTGTTGAACTTCACCAGTTTCCTCTCTGCACAGCCCTCCAGCCGGTCCAGGTCTCGCTGAACGGCAGTAGAGTCTTCTGGTGTATCAGGCACTCCTCCCAGTTTTGTGTCATCAGCAAACTTGCTGAGGGTACACACTGTCCCTTCATCCAGGTCACTGATGAATAAGTTGAACAAGACTGGGCCAAGTACTAACCTCTGGGGAAAACCACTAGCTACAGGCCTCTAACTAGACTCTGCGCCACTGATCACAACCCTCTGAGTTCTGCCATTCAGCCAGTTCTTAATCCATCTCACTGTCCACTCATCCAGCACACACTTCCTGAGCTTCCCTAGGAGGATGTTACGGGAGACCGTGTCGAAAGCCTTGCTGAAGTCGAGGTAGACAACATCCGCTGCTCTCCCCTCATCTACCCAGCCAGTCATGCCATCATAGAAAGCTATCAGATTGGTCAGGCATGATTTCCCCTTGGTGAATCCATGCTGACTACTCC
>Ga0065711_1008165_pt1 | contig 18339 bp, 36 predicted proteins | sample Hoacrofraction12_FD_59098 | JGI IMG/M metagenome (GOLD analysis project Ga0065711, IMG submission 59098) | Hoatzin crop microbial communities from Cojedes, Venezuela - Epithelial fraction 12 v2 (version 2) | ecosystem: Host-associated > Birds > Digestive system > Esophagus > Crop | place... | reverse complement strand
GGTTCAGCTGGAGCTTCCTCTGCTTCAGTTTGTGCCCATTGCCCCTTGTCCTGTCGCTGGGCACCACTGGAAAGAGCCTGGCCCCGTCCTCCTGACACCCACCCTGCAGATATTTAGAGGCATTTCTGAGGTCCCCTCTCAGCCTTCTCCTCTCCAGGCTGAACAAGCCCAGCTCCCTCAGCCTCTCCTCGCAGTAGAGATGCTCCAGTCCCCTCCTCATCCTCGTAGCCCTCTGCTGGACTCTCCCCAGTAGGTCCTCATCTTTCTTGAACTGGGGAGCCCAGCACTGGACCCAGCACTGCAGATGGGGCCTCCCCAGGTCAGAGCAGAGGGGGAGGAGAACCTCCCTCGCCCTGCTGCCCACACTCCTCTGAATGCACCCCAGGAGACCATTGGCCTTCTTGGCACCCAGGGCACGCTGCTGGCTCATGGTCACCCTGTTGTCCCCCAGCACTCCCAGTCCCTCTCCGCAGAGCTGCTCCCCAGCAGGTCCGCCCCAGCCTGTACTGACAGTTGTGTTGAGTAGAGGTGTCCCTCTCCTTGCGGGTGGGGAGGGCGTGCGGAGAGGCGGCTGCGCTGAGCGCCCGTGATGCTGAGCGCTGCGGTGATGCTCTGTGCCCCGAAAGCAGCCGCGGGATGGGAGCACGGAGTCAGAAACCTGCGCCCACCCCAGTGTCCCCTCCTCCTCCCCGCCTCCACACACCCCGGCAAGACGTCCGTCCTGCTGGGTCCCCCCATGCCTCCCACCGTCCCCATCTTGCCGCGTGCTCCATCCCGGCTGCCCGCCGCTGACCGGGCTGCCCGTCCTCTCCCCTCTGCCAGTACGAGCAGGCGGCCGACGCGGAGCTGGCCTGGGTGGCTGAGACCAAGCGGAAGCTGATGGCTCTCGGCCCCATCCGCCTGGAGCAGGACCAGACGACGGCCCAGCTGCAGGTGCAGAAGGTGGGTGCGCACTCGCTGCCGGGGTGCGGGTTGGGTGATGGGCTGGGGGTTGCGGGGGGTGACTGTACCCTGGAGAGGGTCCTGGGGTTTGTGTCGCCGAGCCCGGAGCACTGGGAGAGACGCAGCACTTGTCCTTGGTAAGTAAAAGGAAAGAGGAAGGAAGAAAGAGGATTGAGAGAAATGGGGTGGTGGGATTCCGAAGGGAGAAGCCTCCTGGCCCTTTGCAGGAGCCAAAATCTTTGTGCGGGTGTTCCGGGCTGGGTGGGTGCTCCTGCCCGGACTCCCCTCGAGAGCCGCTTTCCCCATGGCCGCCGGAGCAAGCTCTGCCCGGGCCCCGCAGACGCTGGCAGCGGGAAGGGTTTGGAGAAATGTATATATTGATTAATGAGGGTGCTTTTACATTTGCTTTTTGCTCATTGTTCCTTGCAGTGGGGGACTTCTCGTTTCCCTCCCGGCAGCCAGACGTGGAACAAAGAGACGCTGGGGGGTTTTTTTTATATCTTTGAGATGAGCTCATGCCTGAAAGAACGTGCACTTTAAATAAACGGCCCTTTTCTTCCCTTCCCAGCCTCGGCAATCGGAGCAGCGTACAGGCTTATTGGATTTAAAAAAAAAAAAAGAAAAATAAGACATTGTTATAAGGGAGGGGGGCTGAACCGTCGAGCATTAAGTTAAACTGAGCTCAGCTTGGCTTCCTGCGGTTAATCGCGTGGACCTGGGGAATGGCAAAGTTATTGGCAGACGCAGTTCTGGAGAGCGGCGTTTAGGGGGTTAACGTGTTCGCTGACGAATGCACGGTGGAGCTTTTCCTCCGGTGAAGACCCTGGCTATGGAAGTGGACTGATACGGTGTTTAAGAGCTGTTTTCAGGCCTTGGAAAGAGAAAGGTTGATGTAGATGAGTCATGAGAAAAACATGCCATAATGTGCGTGTTCAGCCAGATTTTCAGTGTGCCGCAGGACGCTTGTGCTGAGTTTTGCGTGGTCTCTGCTGCGCTGAGCTCTGCTGCCTGCTACGGCTGGCGCGGACAGGGGGGTCCCGCGGACGGGCTGGGGGGAGAGGTTGGGCTCAGCTCTGATTCCTTGGACCTTTTGCAGGCTTTTTCCATCGACATTATTCGGCACAAAGACTCCATGGATGAGCTGTTCAGCCAGCGCAACGAGATCTTTGGGACGTGCGGGGAGGAACAGAAAGCTGTTCTCCAGGTGAGCCTCCCGCTGCCATTTACTACGACGGGGGGGGGAGACGGAGGGGAGAGGGGCGAAGGCTCAGCTCCTGCACAGGCTGAAGTAGTTTAAAATGACTCCATCTTTAGCAATTCCCACCAGTGGCAGCAGAACTCTTTGCATTTATTACTCTCCTTTATTGCATATTTTTATTGCAGTGTTTGGGGATGCGGAGGGGGGGAGAGTGGAGATTTTTGAGGCTGCTTTAATTGGAATTACAGCCTGCGCACGTGGAAGGGCCACCAAAGGCACCTCGGCTCTTCCAGCTCGCGGCGTGCGGCTGGCGCTTTTCCTGGGCCCTCTCGCACCCCTCGCTGTAACCCTCCTCCCTCTTTTCTTGTTTTTTTAAGGAGAAAACCGAGTCCCTGGTGCAGCAGTACGAAACCATCAGCCAGCTCAACTCGGAGCGCTACGCCCGCCTGGAGCGCGCCCAGGTCCTGGTCAACCAGTTCTGGGAGACCTACGAGGAGCTGAACCCCTGGATCGAGGAGACGCAAGCCCTCATCTCCCAGCTGCCCCCTCCGGCCATCGATCACGAGCAGCTCAAGCAGCAGCAGGAGGACATGAGGGTAAGAGGACGCGGCGTTGGCGTCTCCCGCACCATCGGTTCCTCTGCCTTAAACAGAGGCGCGGCGCTCGCAGGGGCGAGAGCACCTTTTTTCTTCATTTTTTCTGATTTTTTTCCCCATTTTCTTCTTTCTGGGGATGCAATACAAGCGTGCCGTGAGCGTACCGTGTGGAAATCGCTAGTTAGGTTGGAGCACTTCTTACTAAAACACAGATTGCACCCGCGGGAGCCTGGCTGCCTTCGGATCTCCTGCCTGATCGTGGCGGGGAGAACCACGTTGTGCTTTTAGGGTAGAGAGCTGCCAAGCGAGTTTTCTTGGTGCTGTCCCCCGTGGGGCTGTGGGGAGGGTCGGGAGCCGGCTGTGCCGGGGAAGGCCCCGTGCCGGGCGCTGTGCCGGCGCCTGCTGAGCCGTAGCCATGTTAGGAAGAGCCGAGCGCCATGTGCTTGGCAGATGCTGGGTCAAGAAATCCACGGTGTGAGTTCACCACCAGATACGGTCGCTGCTCTGGGAGTGTCGTGTGAAATAAATAGGCAGCGGCTCTCGACAGATTTCTGAACAAACGTGGTTTTTTCCCCTCTATTTCCTAGCAACTGAGGGAGTCCATTGCAGAACATAAGCCTCATATTGACAAGCTGCTGAAGATCGGACCGCAGCTCAAGGACCTCAACCCCGAGGAAGGGGAGATGGTGCAGAAAAAATACTCGGCGGCTGAGGCCATGTATGCCAGAATCAAGGAGGAGGTGTGCCAGCGGGCTCTCGCGCTCGACGAAGCCGTCTCGCAGTCCACCCAGGTACGCTGGGGTGCGAAGGAGCCGAGAGCCACCTTCTCGCAGTCCCCCGGGGAAGCCACCCGCTTTGAAATGCGGTTTTATTCTGCGGTTGTAAAACCCTTTGTAGGGCACAGCGTGGTCAGACCCCTCCGGGGTAGTTTCCTGGGGCTCAGCGCTGGCTGCGAAAGCGAAGGAGAAGGCGTTGGAATCCTGACGTAGTAAATAGGGTCATAAATTTTTACAGCCTCAATAATGATGCTCGTTCAAAGGGGCTGTTTTGGCACCCACCCAAGGTCGGAAGGGCCCGGAGAGCCTCTTGAAAGGGCTTGGAGAGATAAGTCTCATTTCTGATAAGCTGTGTGTGCAGTGAACGGCCACGGGGTCCTTCGTATGGGAGAGTTAGCGGTCGTCTCCGGGCTCTGGGCATCCCCCAGCAAGGTCGGTGACTGCCGGAGCAGAGACGTGAAAGGAAGGGCCGAGGCTGTAGGTGCTGGAGTCCGGAACGCGGGTGAAGAGTTTCTGCTGCTGAGGGTTTATGACCCCGGCTAGGTTTTGTTTCACCCCGTGTTACCGTAGCACAGTTGGTTTTCTGTCATGTCTGGGTGTTTATTTTTTTATTCCTGTATTGTGTAGTCACTTCTCTTGGTTTGCACTTGTATTAACTCCGAGTTTTTCCCCCCACACCCCCCTCCCGTCTCATCTCTCACTCCCATTGTGGAATGTGTTGTCTGTGTGTGTTGCTGCCTGTGCCCGTCCTCCCCACATGGTCCCATTTCATTCTTGTGTTGACTGCGCCCCACCATTGCAGATCACGGAGGTAAGCCCCACCACCACAGACGTTCCTTTACGCTCTTTCTTTGGGCTGATTCTGTTTCACACCCCGACTTTGATTTCTGGTCCGTGCACAGCTCAGCGGAACGTGCTTAAAAATTAACTCTGGGGGCCTGAGATCACGTTTCTGAGATGGCTTTCGTTGCGTTGCCGCCCGGTCGCAGCCGTGGCCAGCTTCCGCTGGGAATGCTTCCTGCAAAGCAGGGGTTTTGCTTTCGGGGCGGGTCACGCCGATGCACAGAGCTTTCTGCTCTAGCTGGCCGTGCCGGTTTGCTCCTGCTTGTTGGCCGAGCCAGCGTGCCCTGAGCAGCTTTGCACCCGGAGCCCCTCTCCTCTCTGCCGTCAGAGCCCGGGACCCGGCGAACGCTGACGCTGGTGTCCCGCGGAGAGGGACCGGAGCTGGCAGCCGGAGTGCTGAGCTGTCCCTCTCACCAGCAGAGATGGTTTGGGACCTTTAAGGCCAAAGCTGATTTTTCTTTTTTAAAAAAAATCATAATAATAAACCCTGCTGTACCCCCTTCCTCTCTCCCTCTTGGCTTTCTGGTTCTGCTTTTGTTGAAGCCCCCAGCTCCGCGGCACCTCGCTCTTCCCCGTGTGCATGCCGCCTTCCGCCATCTCCCGCTGGCCCTGCCGGGGTGATTTTCTTGCTGCCGCTGCACCGAGCGGAGATTGCCGTCAGCACCAAACACGGGCGCTTCTCCAGCGGCGTCTTCGCACGGGCGCTCGAGCAGCCGGGGCTGGGTTTTCTTGCCGCGCTGCCTGCCTGCAAGACGCGGGACAGCGGTCGAAAACGTGAATTCTGTAGGGCTGGATACGGTGCCGAGTCGCTGCCGTGTTTGGTTCGCAGTGGGCTCTGCCGGCTCCGTGCGGCTGACGTATGGGTTGAGCTGGCGCAGCCCGGAGCCGCTGGCAGCGGAGGAAAGCAGAGGCAGGCGTGGACAGGAGGCTGCGGGCTCCATTGCTGTCGCAGGCAGTGGTTGTCCTCTCCGCGAGGCCGCTGGGTGCAGCTCTAAGGGCTGTTGCGCACGCAGGGAGCGATGCGGCGTTGCTGAAGCTCAGCCTGCCCTAACGGCCTTGCTCTTCTCCAGTTCCACGACAAGATCGAGCCCATGCTGGAGACGCTGGAGACGCTGTCCTCCCGCCTGCGCGTGCCGCCCCTCATCCCCGCCGAGGTCGAGAAGATCCGGGAGTGCATCAGCGAGAACAAAAACGCCACGGTGGAGCTGGAGAAGCTGCAGCCCTCCTTCGAGGCTCTGAAACGCCGTGGGGAAGAGCTGATCGGGCGATCGCAGGGAACGGACAAGGACCTGGCGGCAAAAGGTATCTCAGGGTGGATTTAGCAGGAGGTGCTGGCTGGGCTGGTAGCACTGCTTAGCTTCTCCTACCCAAACCATGGCTCCATCACCATGGGGGAGGCTTTGGTGTCCCAGGGGTGTGTTGCAGAGGGTCTTCTGGCCTTAGGAGGAAGGATGAGTCCTCTGCACACAGATATCTGGTGCCTGCTTCCATCTGGGGCAGGCAGGGTGGTATCAGGCAGAGGAGAAAGAAGTATTTGTGGCTCCCCAGGCAGAGGTTTCAGCTCAGCCGAGCTGAGCCGTTGCCCTGAGCTGTCTCTGGCCCCCGTGCAATGATTTGTTGGTGTCGATTCAGCATCCAACAGAGGGGAGGAACATCCCCAGCACAAAAAGGCCCGTCAACACGATGGGCACTAATGGGCACCTTTCTTGGCAGCTCAACAGCCAGCTCATGGACTGAGCGAGCGTAGCCTTCACGCTAGAGGTGGCCAGAACAGAGGTTCGTTGGAGGAGGGTGCATGGGCAAATTTGCGCTGAGCTTGCCTGCGCTTAAATAAAGGCTTTATTTCTGCAGGGTGGAGTTTCTCATGTACCTCAGTATCTGAGTTAATGCTCTGGCAGTCCTGGTCAACTTTAATTCCCATTTGAATATTCTGTTGGCTACTTCTAAGTGGAAAGCGTTCGCGGAATGCTGTTGAGTTGTGGAAAGGTTTCCTTCTTCACTGAATGTTTTCTTTCCCTTCTTCAGTAATCCAGGATAAGTTGGATCAGATGGTCTTCTTCTGGGAAGACATCAAAGCTCGGGCGGAGGAACGTGAAATGAAGTTCCTTGATGTCCTGGAGCTTGCAGAGAAGTTCTGGTATGACATGGCGGCCCTCCTGACCACCATCAGAGACACGCAGGACATCGTTCACGACCTGGAGAGCCCAGGCATTGACCCCTCCATCATCAAGCAGCAGGTGGAAGCGGCAGAGGTGAGGACCATGGGACTGGACCCCTGGATGGAAGTTGTCTGCACCCTGCTTCTGAGCTAAACTGGGACGGATCTTAGATACGAGCATGGCCAGAAGTGGCTGTAAAATGGTTTTGTTGCAGTTGGTCAGATTACGAATTGTTATTTCCATTGCAATTTGGGACTGCAAGGAGAAAAACAGAAGAGCGTTTCGCTTACCCCTCCCCACCTCCACCACCCCGTGTTGCAGACGAGGAAATGATGCTCAGATCACTTTATCTGCGGCTGTTTGGGGAAGCTCGGCGAGCGTGCGGTCAGAGTTGCGTGCCCACTCGTTTCGAGCGCTGTGGAATGTTGCGCGGTTCTGCTCCCAGTCGGAGCAGAGGCATCCGAGCGCTGCCGAGCGTGGGATGCCTGTGTTTAGGTTTCGGTTAGACTGGAGGGAAGCGTGAGGCTGGATGGGCTTGGATTTGTGTCTTGTTGCTTGGTTGTTTCACGTGGTGAAACCCACTTCAGGTGGCTTTGGCTTGACTTGGACCTTGGAGAGCAGGGATGCTTCTTTACGCTTTGCTAAGTTTGTCCTTGCTGTTTCCTTTTCATAACCCTCCTGACTTGGGTTTGCGGCTTTTTGCATCTCAAAACCTAATTCCTGTGTTGACAAAACGCCCCTGTAAACAGCGCATCCCTCGTAAACAACATCTCCAGCCAGGCCGCTCGGGCTCGCAGACCTTCTGATTTTCGTCCCCCAGCCCCCGCGCGCAGCAGCCTCCCCGCCGTGGGCTGGGGTGGGAGCGGACGGGCTGGGGGTGGCAATGCCAGCAAGCAGGAGGCTGTTGGCTCGCTCTGCAGCCCGTCCTGGGCTCTGGCGTCGGGCTGCCAGCCAGGGCGAGGGCTCCGGCGCAGGAAGGACTCTGGGCTTTAGCCCTCCTGTCTGTGGGGCAATTTTGGAAGAGCATTTATTCCTGTTTGTCGGGCAGTTTTGGAAGAGCATTTAATAATAAACATGTCGCTTCTGTCGCTGTGTTGTACGCAGACTATTAAAGAGGAGACGGATGGCTTGCATGAAGAGCTGGAGTTCATCCGACTCCTTGGAACTGATTTAATTTTTGCCTGTGGAGAAACCGAGAAACCAGAAGTGAAGAAGAGCATTGATGAGGTAGGAAAACCAGCAGCCTCCCCCTCAGATAAGATCAGGCAGGAGCAAGCGGGAGCTCCGGGAGAAGAACGTAATGAATTTTGTGGGCAATCTTGTGTTCCGCAGATGAACAACGCGTGGGAAAACCTAAACAAAATGTGGAAGGAGAGGCTTGAGAAGCTTGAAGAAGCCATGCAGTCAGCCGTGCAGCACCAAGATATGCTTCAAGTAAGAGGCAGGGCTGCTTGCGTGGGGTGGGCAGACCTTGGGAACACCGCTGCAGATCCTCTCCTTGGAGCTGCGCTGAGATTTGCACGAATGCAAGGCAGAAAACATCTCCTGGGCGGGTGTTGGCAGCCTCGGGGAGAGCCTGAGCTCGACAGCCAGCTCCGGGGAAGAGCGGATGTGTGGCTGCGTTTGTCTCCCCAAAGCTCTCTGCGTTTCCGCGCGAGGCGGGAGGGTGAGCCTGGCTGCCGTCAGCTCCTGCTGCGGGAAGCGGGAGAGGGGAGGAGGGAGCTTGCGGAAGCGGGTGCTGGGAGTCTCTGCCCCGAAAGCCGAGCTGAACGGCCGCGGGGCGACGGAGGCACCAGCCCCGTTTCCCAGCCGGCTGCAGGCGGAACGCTGCTTGCCCTTCCCTTGGCTAACGAGGTCTGCGCTCCTTCCAGGCCATGTTCGACTGGCTGGACAACGCCGTGATCAAGCTCTGCAACATGTCTCCCGTCGGCACTGACCTCAGCACGGTCAAGGAGCAAATGAACGAGATGAAGGTAACGCGGGCGGAGCGGGACCGGTTCTCCGGGGCTTGCGTTGCGACGCAGAGCCTCGCGCTCCAGTGATTCATTTTGTTCTGGTTTTTGTCCCGCTTGTTTTGGCAGGAGTTTAAAATGGAGGTTTACCAGCAGCAGATTGAGATGGAAAAGCTTAATCACCAAGGTGAACTGATGCTAAAAAAAGCTACAGATGACACAGACAGAGACATCATAAAGGAACCACTGACAGAGCTGAAACATCTCTGGGAGAATCTGGGCGAGAAGATTGCCCACAGACAGGTGGGAGAAGATCTGGGCTCTCACGACTGCGGGGCTGAAACTCGCTGGGATGCTCCCCCTCCTTCCTGACTTAAACTTTCCTTTTCCATCCCTGTCCTCGCCCAGCATAAATTAGAAGCTGCTCTCCTGGCCCTCGGCCAGTTCCAGCATGCGTTGGCGGAGCTGATGGCCTGGCTGACCCACACCGAGGAGCTTCTCGACGCGCAGAAACCCATCAATGGAGACCCAAAAGTCATCGAGGTCGAGCTCGCAAAGCACCACGTGAGTACTCCCACACCAGGCCCACTTTTAGTCTGTTCCCGTTGCAGGATTTTGTTTCTCATGAAGGGTTGGAGTTGGTTCGAGTCCACGAGAGCGTGCAGGAATGAACAGGGGCTTTTGGAGAGGTGCCCAACGTTTGCCCACCGCATCTCTCGTAGGTGCTGAAGAACGACGTCTTGGCCCACCAAGCGACCGTGGAGACGGTGAACAAAGCGGGCAACGAGCTGCTGGAGTCGAGCGCGGGGGACGACGCCAGCAGCCTGCGGAACCGCCTGGAGAAGCTGAACTCCTGCTGGGAGTCGGTGCTGCAGAAGACGGAGGAGCGGGAGCAGCAGCTGCAGTCCACGCTCCAGCAGGTCGGGGAGCTGCCTCGGGGGTACCCCCCGCGCAGTGGGGTGCTGCCGAGGGTCCGCTTCCCCCTTCGCTTCCAAGGGGGAAGGAGTTAGGGGGATACTGGGGTTTTTTATGCAAGTTTTTCATTTAATTCTTAATCCTGGAGTGGTTCCCCTGCCCGGGAGGACGGCGGGGGCCAGGCACACCCGCGTGGTTTCGGATTTACCACGCGGAACCCTCCGTAACGCGCCGGTGCGTCCAGCTCTGCCTCTTTATCTGGTTTCGAAGCAAAGACGGCGTTAACCCTGGCGCGTGATCAGTGGTGGCTGATGTCATCTGATCCGTGGCCGATTGTGTGTTCCCGAGCAGGCCCAGGGTTTCCATGGTGAGATTGAAGACTTCCTCCTGTGGCTAACGAGGATGGAGAGCCAATTGTCGGCGTCGAAACCCACAGGAGGTCTGCCAGAAACTGCCCGGGAACAGCTCAATGCCCACATGGTAATTTCTTAGGAGAGATTTTTAAACGCTTTCAATTCTGCAAGCTCCTCTCTGTCAAACATCAGCATCGAAACGTCTCCCTTCTGTGTCTGATGGGAAGAAGAGTGCTTGTCTGGCCTCTCCTTACCGATAATTTTGCACTCGGTGCCTGGGAGAAGCATCACGATGCTGTAACCACCGTTCTCTGCTCAAAGTGACGCGCCGCTGTCGCTTTGCTGCCTGCCCTGAACCTAATTTTCTCCTCGCCCCGAGTCGCGGCAAGCTGCGGCCCCTCTCAGAGCTCGGCTTTGTCTGACGCTGGGGCGATGCCTGCCTTGCAGGAGCTGTACGGCCAGCTGAAAGCCAAGGAGGACGTCTACAGCCAGCTGCTGGCCAAGGGGCGGCTGATGCTGCTGAACCGCGACGACTCGGGCTCTGGCTCGAAGACGGAGCAGAGCGTCGCGCTGCTGGAGCAGAAGTGGTGCCTGGTCAGCACCAAGATGGAGGAGAGAAAGGTAGAGTTGATGGAGAGGTGCCGTCCGGCCGTGCCCTGTGAGCTGCTCTGGCAGCTCTTGCTCCCGGCTTTGCTGCTCTGCTTTCCCGGGAGGGCCGGAGCCGGTCGGGGCTGGAGAGGAGGGATGGGGCGCTGGTTTTTTAGACACCCTCTCGGTTGCGCAGGTTGAGTTTGTTTTTCGGATGGTGCTGTCTGAGCATCAGGCTGTTGAGGTTTGGGGATTTTTTTTTAATGACAGTCATCAGAGTTGGTTAAATCACGCAGAAAATTAGAGTAAAATTGCGTTTTGGGTTAATTTGGAGGAGAGGTGGGAGGAAACCTCCCGCGGCTCTGAAAGGCAGGCTTTGTTGGTCCTCTGTGAGACAGCGGGCCAAGTCTTCCTCGGAGCCGACTCCGTCCTCGGCTTTTGGCCGGTGATGAGATAAAACAAGGGACGCGGTGGCCTCAGCCCAGAATAAATTTGCGGTGCTGCAGCTGTTGCCGTCGGAATATCGTCCACCTCATTTGCCGAGCCGCTCTCCCGGCGGCGATCCCTTTCTCAGGAAGCTGAGGGTGACGCAGCTGCTCCTGTGCCGATGAAGGTCTCCCCTTTCATGGGCGATGCGTGTTTTGAAAGGAAGCAGTGGCTTTCACTGAAACCCCCTCCTCTTGGTAAACAAGTCGCGTTCCCGGGCCGAGGCGATGAGGTTCCTGTTAGAGGGACGTTGCGGCAGGGACACAAAGGCTGCCTCTGTCTGCGAAACCGCGGATCATGAGCTCTCACCCTCCATGTTGTATTTTTCCCCCTCCTTTTCTCCCTCCCCGCTGTGGCAGGCGAAGCTGGAGGAGGCGCTGGCCCTGGCCACGGACTTCCAGAACTCCCTCCAGGACTTCATCAACTGGCTCACGCTGGCTGAGCAGAGCCTGAACATCGCACCCCCGGCCAGCCTCATCCTCAGCGCCGTGATGGCCCAGATCGACGAGCACAAGGTATCGACGTCACGAGCACCCAAAGGCTCCCCGGGATGGAGGGAGCAAGGGTGGCACCTCATCTACCCAGCACCCATGGGCTGCTCACAGCCACGTCCAGCTCCCCTTACAGACAGGAGGACATCTTTTGCCGTTTGCAGGTGTTCGCCAACGAGGTGAACGCTCATCGGGATCGGATCATTGAGCTGGATCAAACCGGGAACCAGCTGAAGTTTCTCAGTCAAAAGCAGGATGTGGTTTTGATCAAGAACCTGCTGGTGAGCGTCCAGTCCCGCTGGGAGAAGGTTGTCCAGCGCTCGGTGGAGCGGGGACGGGCTCTTGATGATGCCCGGAAGCGAGCCAAGCAGGTGAGAACACGGGAAGAGTGCCACAGACCCCAAAGTGTGGCCAACCTTGAGCGACAGGAGGTCCCAAGGACAAGACCAGAAGGGGACCGGGGACACCACCAGTGTTAAGGTTCAGACTTGCTCCTGTTTCTTTGCAGTTCCATGAAGCGTGGAAGAAACTGATTGATTGGCTGGAGGACGCAGAGAATCACCTGGACTCGGAGCTGGAGATTTCCAATGATCCTGACAAAATCAAGCTGCAGCTCTCCAAACACAAGGTAGAGCTTCGCCAAAGCGCGACCGGTGCTGGATGCTGGGTGGAAGGGTGCTTTGTCAGGCGGGGGAGTGGGGCAGCATCTCCTCTGCTGTCAGGACAGCGGAGAGGCGCGTCCGCACCTACCGCTGCCGTGGAAAACGTTTGGCTGGGGATCTTTAGGAGCACCGTGTATCTTCAGGGAGCTGAGGCCAGGCTTTCTGAAGCAGCTTTGTTTCCTCTCCGGTTCCCAGGAGTTCCAGAAGACGCTGGGGGGCAAGCAGCCCGTCTATGACACTACCATCAGGACGGGCAGAGCCCTCAAAGAAAAAGCCTTGCTTCCAGATGACACTCAAAAGCTGGACAATTTACTGGGAGAAGTCCGGGATAAGTGGGACACAGTGTGTGGCAAATCGGTGGAAAGGTAAGTCCAGCCCCAGCACTGTACCAACAGCGCTTGTTTGCTGAGGACTCTTACCCAGGTAGAGAGCAGAGGAGGGGAGGAAATTTTCTGGGGTGGTTGGAGAAGGTGTTCAAAAAATGTGTAGATGTGGCACTTCAGGACATGGTTTAGCAGGCGTGGTGGTGTTGGGTTGACAGTTGGACTTGGTGATCTTAGAGGTCTTTTCCAACCTTGAAGATTCCTTAATTCTAGAAGGTCACTAGGCCATGACAAAAGGAGACGAGTTAGTTCGTGGAAGTTCATGGGGACGTTTGTTTTCCAGGCAGCACAAGCTGGAAGAAGCCCTCTTGTTCTCTGGCCAGTTCATGGATGCGCTGCAGGCCTTGGTGGACTGGCTCTACAAGGTGGAGCCCCAGTTAGCTGAAGACCAGCCTGTCCACGGTGACCTGGATCTGGTCATGAACCTGATGGATGCTCACAAGGTGAGAGCACCTCTTCCTGCTCTTCTCTGAGACATGAGGGGAGCTTGTCCTCCCCGAGAGCCACAGAATGGAGAGCCAGAGTTGGTGCCTTGCTGCAGAGCTGCTGTGCTTCGCTGCAGTGGACAACGAGGGCAAAAAAGGGGGAACAAGTGGGAAGAAACTTTTACATTGCTGGGAAGGTTACAGGAGCTGGAGCTCTCTTCTTCCGAGGTGCTGTCAGTCAGATCTGCTGAGGGTTTACTTTGGTAAGGTGACTGAAATGGTAGTCCTCTATGAACGTTGGTCTTGGCAGAGCTCTGCAGCGTGTCTTGGAGACTGGCGCTCGTGGGCTTGGGTTAGGTCAGACGTTGAAATCCCCGGGCACAGCTTGGGCTTCTGTTCAAGGCAGCTGTTGCGTTGCAGCCAGAGCTCCTGGGTGAGAGCTCACCTGCTCCAGGTCACCACCGCTTCTGCCAGGGTGGAAAGTCGGGGCTCCTGCCCACGAACTGACACCGAAACGCGCTCAGGAGCTGCCTGCGCTGTCTGCCTCCCTGCCTGCCCGCGTTCCCGTCACACCGGCTTGTGGGGGACCCCTGATGCGGGTGCAAAACTTGTGTTGCAGACTGTTTCAGATGTTCTCCCTGGTTTATTTCCCACATGAAACAACCCACTGGGACTGACTGGCCCCACTTGGCTTCTGCCCTTTCTCCATCCAGGTCTTCCAGAAGGAGCTGGGAAAGCGCACGGGGACGGTCCAGGTGCTCAAGCGCTCCGGCCGGGAGCTCATCGAGAACAGCCGGGACGACACGACCTGGGTGAAGGTGCAGCTGCAGGAGCTGAGCAACCGGTGGGACACGGTGTGCAAGCTGTCCGTGTCCAAACAAACCCGCCTGGAACAGGCCTTGAAGCAGGTGAGCGGAAGGCGACGGGTGGAAACGGTCCTGGGGAGCTTTGCTGGGCTACAGGTTCGTGCCGGGAGGTCAACAGAAACCTCAGCGAAGAGGCTTTGCCCAGGGACTGATCTCCTGGCCGAGCAGAGCACCCCAGCCCTGCGGCGGTTCCCAGTGAGAGCAGCAAAGCGCTGGGTTGGTGTCAGGCGTTTGCTGGTTCTTTCCCCCGGAGAAGAGCCAGTAAAGGCTGGTTTGAAATGGGAGGATGAAAAGGCTTTGCCAACGTGCGCAGCAGGAGCAGAGCGGTGATCAGACTGTGCGGGCTGGTGTAATGTCCAGTGTAAGAGAGAGACCTGGATAGAAGCTGAAGAAAGAAAAATGGTCAAAGGCTCTTAAGCAGATTTTCTGTCAAGTAGGCAATTTGCAGAACAAACTACCCGGGTGCCCAGCTGGTCAGAACTCCGGCGGCTGGGCTGTTTTAAAAATCATCTGGTCCTTCAGCGCACCCGATGCCGAGGGGAGGGAGGTGCCCGGCCACTGTAGGACCCGTCTGCTGGTGCTGCACAAACCCAGGCTGACAGACAGAGCTTTTTTTTCCCCCCTCCTTTTTGATTTATTTTTAAAGCCCCTTTCAGCCCTCCGTCTCTCCAGCTCCCCGCAGTCCATCGAGCGGCCCGTTTCGGGAGGAGGAGGGCTGACGCCTGTGCTTTTGTCTCCGCAGGCAGAGGAGTTCCGGACGGCCGTGCAGATGCTGCTGGAGTGGCTCTCGGAGGCAGAGCAGTCCCTGCGCTTTCGGGGAGCGCTTCCCGACGACGCCGAGGCGTTGCAGGGCCTCATTGAGGCGCACAAGGTAGCGGGGAGCTCTGAAACGCGACCCGAGCGAAATTTTATGGGGGAAGAATATTGCGAAATAATTCATTTGGGCCTTTCAGGAGTTCATGAAGAAAGTGGAGGAGAAGAGAGCGGATGTGAATGCGGCGGTGGGCATGGGGGAGGTCATCCTGGCCGCCTGCCATCCCGACTGCATCACCACGATCAAACACTGGATCACCATCATCCGAGCCAGGTTCGAGGAGGTGAGTCCATGGGGCTTTGTTCCAGGCTGGTGGTGAGAGGCGGTGGTGGACACCACCACCAGGGTTGACCATGGGGTGCTGGTTCCTGCCCTGGCTCTCCCACCCTGGGCTGATGGTCCTCTCTGCGTTTCCAACAGGTTCTCACGTGGGCGAAGCAGCACCAGCAGAGACTGGAGTCTGCGCTTTCTGAGCTGGTGGCAAACGCAGAGCTTCTGGAAGAGCTCCTGGCTTGGATCCAGTGGGCTGAGACAACCCTGATCCAGCGGGACCAGGAGCCTATGCCACAAAATATTGATCAGGTCAAAGCCCTCATCTCCGAACACCAGGTGAGCCCAGTGCCGAACACGGCAGGCACTCGGGAGCGGGACAGGGTTTTTTTTTCCCTGCCCCTCCATGGAGGAGGCATTGACTTCTCTTGGAAGTCCCTGTTAAAACAGCATGTGACCCAACCAGAGCTGGCACCTGGGTCCAAAGCCAGCCCAGGGGATGAACTCCAGCCTCTGCAGATCCAAGCCAGCGCTGTGCCATAGCTTGACCACAAGCCCCCATCGCTGGTGCTTAATGATCCCATCTCCTTTATGGGCTTGGAGTGTCCTAGCAAGGATCTGCAGCAACAGGAGACCAAAAACATCTTGAAACTTCAAAGATTCTCTTGTCCCTTCTGTATTTTGACAGTCCTTTATGGAAGAGATGACACGGAAACAGCCAGACGTGGACCGGGTCACAAAGACCTACAAGAGGAAAGCTACCGAGCCCCCCCACGGGCCGTTCATCGAGAAGTCCCGCAGCAACAGTACGTCTCCGCTCAGTACCCAGCTCTCGGTGAAACGTGCAACGATGGGAGGAAATGAAACACCTAGGAAACTAATTAACTTTGATTATCAATTAACAAGGCATCCTGCACTGACAGCCACCAGGAAGGCGGCTGAACCTTGTCGGGAGGGGAAAATCTGGGTGGCATTTGCCGAAGTGCTCGTGCCGCCGCTGCTCTTCCCTTTCTCTCTGCAGTTGCTTTGTGATGAGGTTTTGGGGCCGTCTTTCATGTTGTTTCTTGAAGCCAGAGCCCAGTGTGAATTCCCAAGTGCGAGGGGAGCGCCGGGGGGTGGTTGGGTGTAGAGCCATCCGTCGCCCCGTCCTCCTCCCTGGGCACACCGCGTCCCTTCGGAGAGCAGCCAGCGAGGCCGTGGGAGCTTCTCTGTTTGAAAAATAAAAGCTATTCCGTTGCTGCTCTTTCCTGAACCGCTCAGACTTGCTGAACACCACCTCAACCAATTCCTTTTTCTCCCTTTTTCCAGGAAAATCCTTGAGTCAGGCCGCCCCCCCCAGCATGCCCATTATCTCCCAGTCGGAAACCAAGAACCCCCGGATTAACCAGCTCTCAGCCCGCTGGCAGCAGGTCTGGCTGCTGGCGCTGGAGCGGCAGCGGAGGCTCAACGATGCCCTGGACCGGCTGGAGGAGGTAACGGCCGCCGCTGCTCGGGGCAGGGACGGGGAGCGGTGCCGGGGGGTTGCTCACCGGAGAGGTGGAAGAAGCATTTAAAATTAGCGTCGCCTCTTGAGTTGCCCAGCTGTTGCGGGCGGTTACTGCTGCCTTGCTGAAAATGCCAAAAGAAAAAAAGAAAAACCCCATTCCTAAAATATTAAGGCTGAAAAACTACCTTCTGTAATTAACTGCACGTTAATGAACTGCGTTGTGCCCCTGCAGTCGGTATCTGTAGAGGTAATGACAGCCAGGCCTGCTTTACTCCTAGTAATTAGCTTACAATTACTGTCGATATCTTTTCCAAACATCTAATGTAATTTTTGTTTTTATTTACGCTTTACAAAGCAGCTATGCCCAGAAGTGAGTGGTTTTTGTTTTTTGTTGCTTTTGCTGTAGGTCAGTTCAGTTCATACGTATTAATGTTTTCCCTTTGTTGCTTCTAACTCCAAGAATGTTCAGAGGAAAAAAAAAACCCACGCTAAAAACTGTTGCGTTACCTCGCTGAGAGCTGCTTTTAGCTGGTGGGGTCGTGGGGGTCCTTTTGGGGGAGGGGATAAGTAGGGCGTTAGTTTAAATTGGAGGGCGAGGGGCTCAGCAGAGGCTGGTGGCAGAGCCGCAGCACCCGGCTTCGCGGAGCTGGGATGTGTCCCGGCCACCGTCTGACCTGGAAGCCGAGCAAGAAATCCCTGCTGGGCTGCTTAGAGGGCAAGGGAGAGGGGAGACGCGTGCCCAAAACGATGCCAGCGGTGGAAATCGCGGGCGAGGAGGCATCCCCAAATGCCTGAGCAGAGGCAGGGGCTGTGTGTGTCTGTGTGCAAGTAGCTGGCATCTCTGCGTGTGTGTCCGTAGACCCCCGCGGGGGCTGCTGCGTCCCGTGTCCACGGACCCGCGATGCGTGGTCCGCGTGGTGGCTGTCGGCTGCGCTGTGTGTCCTTCTGTTCCGGAAAGTCGATTTGAGCGGCCTCCTCGTTAACCTGGATAAAGCCAGATAGACCTTGCCGGGAGGGCGGGCAGCGAGCGCTGGCGTTGGGAGCTCGGGCAGGGGCTCGCCGCGAGGCTGCTGGTTTTGGGTGCTGCTCCTTCGGGGGGTTCCCCCCCTGACTCACGTGGGGTTTCCTTCCAGTTGAAGGAGTTTGCAAACTTCGACTTCGATGTCTGGCGGAAGAAGTATATGCGCTGGATGAACCACAAGAAATCCCGCGTCATGGACTTCTTCCGGCGCATCGACAAAGACCAAGACGGGAAGATCACCCGGCAGGAGTTTATCGATGGCATCCTGGCCTCTAGTAAGTCCCTGCCTGCCTGAAACGAGCTTGTGGAATGGCCACCTCGGTGTGACAAGAGGTTGTCCCTGCTTGAGGACTGGGATGCAGACCATGCTCTGACGTCCCTGGCTCTCACGAGTGAGGTCCCTGCATCGGTTCCTTATTTGACCTTCCAGAATTCCCCACCACAAAGCTGGAGATGACTGCGGTGGCCGACATCTTTGACCGTGATGGCGACGGCTACATCGATTACTACGAGTTTGTGGCTGCTCTCCATCCCAACAAAGATGCCTACCGCCCCACCACTGATGCCGACAAGATCGAAGATGAGGTAAAGCACCGCAAGAGATGGGTGCTCGGGGGCGTGGGGTGCTTCAGGCTGCAGGCTGGAAGTGGGGAAGACAAAAAGGAGGGGGGAAAAAAAAAGGATTGCGGTGGTGCTGAGCCAAAATAATTAGCTGATGCCACCAGTACCTACCATGTTTTTGAAGGAAAGGCTTCTTAGGGCTGTGTGGTGTCCGAGCAGTGCCTGGCATGGGGGGAGACTCCCAAAATCCTGGTCCCGTACCTCTCTTGTTGGTGAGCCCTGTTGTTGCCCTGCTTGCCCAGAAGGCAAATGGTCTCCTGGGGTGCATTAAGCAGAGTGTGGCCAGCAAGTCAAGCGAGGTTCTCCTCCCCCTCTGCTCTGCCCTGGGGAGGCCCCATCTGCAGTGCTGCCTCCAGTTCTGGGCTCCCCAGTTCAAGAAAGATGAGGAGGGGACTGGATCATCTCTCCTACGAGGAGAGGCTGAGGGAGCTGGGCTTGTTCAGCCTGGAGAAGAGAAGGCTGCGAGGGGACCTTAGAAATGCCTCTAAATAT
>Ga0065711_1038855_pt1 | contig 18340 bp, 7 predicted proteins | sample Hoacrofraction12_FD_59098 | JGI IMG/M metagenome (GOLD analysis project Ga0065711, IMG submission 59098) | Hoatzin crop microbial communities from Cojedes, Venezuela - Epithelial fraction 12 v2 (version 2) | ecosystem: Host-associated > Birds > Digestive system > Esophagus > Crop | place... | reverse complement strand
TTCTCATATTTCTAACATACAAGAATAACCACTACTCTGACTGAGGAAGTTGCTCATATCCTGCGGTGGAAGAATCAGCTCCAGGCATCAACTCTAGCAGAATTTATGTTTGCTAGATAAATAAAACCCACGTTAGCTGCCAAATAAAAATCATTATCACATGAGTTTCTATTATGCTTGTTGGTAATATGCAGATATTACCAACTCATCTCACATAAAGTGCCCAGCAGGTGGCTGATGGTGGCTTTGGGCTGATACCAGGCAGGATCACGATGAAGGCAGAGTCACATCTCCAGTCAGCGTATCGAGCCACTCTTGAAACCACAGCTCAAAACCACAGCTGTCATTCAGCATTCTCCCTGCAAGATATTCTTGGTACTCTGAATTAATTTACAGCAGTCATTTCACCCTTTGGGTCTTCCTTAGGCAATTTAATTCATGAAATAGACAAAAAAAACATGCTGTAGATAATGCAGGTTTTCATAGTTTCTTTTCTGGTTTTTAGTTGTATTTCTTGTATGCTGTATGTCAGTGTCCATACAATGCAGAGCAGTACAAATGTGAGACTGGAGGGCAGTCAAAAGAAAATTTTTCCCTTGTGTGCATTGTCTTTCTTTTGCAGTCCAGATCCCCAAAAGAAAAAGTATGTTATTAGCGTTTGTCTCATCTTTAATGTTAAATGTAGTCTGCATTGCTGAAGTGAATGTTGCTGTTTGGGGTACCCCTTCCAATTTATGTCATAACTACATTCTAGAATGTGAAAAGATGCTCCTAGTATCCCTTTCATTCATTTAAGATGGCTTCCTTATTTATCTTTATTCCAATAAGCCAAGAAATAAAGTTCAGTGCAAAGAAAGGCTTATTCTGGGGGCTAGCAGTCTGTGTGTACCCCATTTCAGAGGCAGAGCAATGTTAGAGGACCTATTTTTCTGTCTGCTATAACTCTGTTGGTAATTATTTTAGCCACACCTCAAACAGAAAACCGACAAACTTTAGATGCTCTTAAAAATGATGATAATAAAGGAAGATGATAGAACATAACTGGATTGTACTCTTGCAGCTGAATTGCTATTGATTTTTAGAGAATGTAAAATCTTGTTTCAAGACAGCCATCTGTGGCTTTCGGCAATGCTGTGCTACCTTGCCTGCACGGGGCAGGGTAGTACCTTGTAAATGGCTTCTCTCTTCACAAGGAGATGTCTTATAGCATGCATTTCTGCTTTGTACAAGCCTAGCTGCTATAATTTATCTCTCTGATTAGTCCTCCTATAGCAGCTGTTGGTAGACATTATGTTGATTGCAGTTTTATAGCACTGTGTTGTATTAAAGCAAACTGGTGATGATTTTGTATTAAATGTTGCACTGTAGCACCTATTTTCATGCCTGTAGAGGATCTGTTATAGAAAAACAAGATACAGTCCCAGCCCAATGCAGTGTGAACTTATTTGAGCCCAGAGTGTATTTAACGATGATAGGAATATAATTCAAATATTTGTATCTTTAATATGATTTTTTTTATTTCTTACCTTTGACCTGCAGAGTTTTTTCTTGAGGAAGTTATATTTTGCTTATTTTATTTCATAAGAAAAATATTTTTGCCATTCTTATATACAAAGAATTTTAACAAAAAGAAAGGGGAATTCCTTCATTATCAACAAGGCACAGCATACAGTCGTTAACTATTGTACAGATATTACAGATTATCTGTAGTGTTAAATCACAGCAAATAATAGTGGCAAAGCTGGATTTTGTATGGCTTTATTAGTATAAAGGATATAGGATAAAGGAAAATTATATTATTTCTGGTTTAACTTTTATATAACCATGTAAAACAAATGCATGCAGTTGTAAATCTTTTTATATGGCTCTCTCATACCAGTATATCCTTCTGATAAAAGATATTGTTTTGCTGGATAGACTATAAAAGTCTCACAAGCATACTCATGTTCTTTATTCTTCAGAAAATATTTGTTTCCAGGCTGTATTAACACTTTTTTTTTCTGTGTAGTATATATATCTCCATAATTATGGAAATACGTCACAAATATTTCTACAGGATGTAGCTTTCATTTTCTTCTGTACTGATATCAAACAGCAGTATAATTATGGGGAGCATTATGTAGTGATACCTTTAACTTGCAAAGACAAGGTGTCACATCTAATATGGTACAAACCTGACAGGGTAATACAGCATGACAGCAGCGAGTTCAGACTCTGCATGTTCAGGTGTGTGTTGGGATACATGCTGGAACAAAGCAGGAGGCAGAGTTCAGGAAGCAGAAGGCCCATGACATTTATAAAGCTTGAAGTATAAGAAAGATATTCTCCTCTCCTCTTGCTTTGTATGTCAGCAAAGTTCTCATGGCCTAGAATCTGATTTTTTTTTTTTTCCAGACATCTAGCTACTTTATTCTTAAAACCCATGATATTGAAATGTAACTGCCATGCAGTTGATATTTGACTTCAATGTTGACAATGTTTTTTAGGATTTCATCTCCTATTGTGTTGACAGTACAGGGAGTGCTTCACCTTACCTCCAGTTGTGTTCATTTTTGTGACAAAGTGCAATAAACACTAAATGCATTCCAGTTTTTCAGTTATGATTGCAAGTAGTGTCACAATAAAAATATAGGAAGTATGACTGATCTGAGTGTAAGGCACGTCTTGGATTGCTCTCGGTAAGGCAGTGTGTGTGATCAGCTTGAACTGCTGTCTCTTGGCAGGCTCCAGGAACTCATTCATAAGGTTTCTGCTCCTGGGATAACCTTAATGATGCATAGCTGAAAGAATAATTTGTATTGTTATTAACAGATACGAATGAGGGAACTTATGAACTGGGTATTTAGGATGATAAAACAATCCTAAGCAACTGTATGCTTGAAGAGTTTGCTTTGCATTGGTTAAGTGCAGTGGCAGTTGGCGTACCTGTGTTCAAAGGCCAATTTTATGCAATTCAATTTGACAGATAAATTTAGAATTAGCTATTTTTACACAATATATATAACTTGTTAAGGATGAAAAATTTTCTGATTTTTTTCAGACACTTATCTCTCGGGCAGATCTTGTCATTCAACACATTTTTCCCTTGCAGATAACTTTTGCACCATGTTTCTGGTCAAAGAATTCAGCACTAGCAAAGCGGGGAAGGTATCCCAAAAAAGGCTGCTGACAATATTTTGGGAAACCTAGCAAATGAAAGGCTTTGTACACGGAGGCATGTAGGTAACAAGCATTGGCACAAATGGAACAAGGCAGTAACATTAGCTTGTTAAAAGGTATATGTGCCAGTGCTTGATAGTGGAGTCCAACCCCACTGTAACTTGTTCTTTCCTACCAGAGAAGTGATCCCCACTGAGAGGTTTATAGGTCTTACATATACCATTGAAGGCAGGAATTCCAAAGTTTTACTGGGCAGGAGCAAATCATGAAAGTTCATTTAGGGCAGAAGTAAAATTCCTCAATCCACTTTCTTCTCCACATATCAGGTGAGGACTGCTTTTGTTTTCTGCCCTTGCAGAAGTGGAAAATCCCTCTTTTCTGGCTGACATAAATACTCTTGAAACAGGGCGATGCAACAGCTTCTCCCTGCCAAGCAGAGTATCAGGTGTAGCTGGAGAAGTATAGAGGATCTGGTTGTGTGGCTGGGGCACAGTCCAGACTCTTGTGGGATGACTCTTCATGGGTCACTTCAGCTGCAGGCATTGCCTCTTGGAGAACCTAGATGTGAGGCTTGGTTCTAGCATAGTGGACATGGACCCTTTAGTCACTATGGCTCTGCCTGTCAGAAGCTGCTATATGAAAAGGTTCCAGCATGGACTACACAGCAACACCTTATGGTCTGCAAACAGACCCATGGGCTGCACTTCTGGAACCCCTGCTCTGAAAAGGTTATTTCTGCCAGAAGATGTTGCATTCCAGAAAACTCATGTGTAAGTAATCCCAGTATCCGAGGTCACTTATAAACAACAGACTGTTTCTGGAAGTCCTTTTTGGTATCTGCTTTCTCATTCTGTTATCTTGGCCTCTTTCCCTCCTCCTTGATTTGTCACTTGAGAATCCACATAAAATGAAGAATGCAATACATTCAAAGGAAAGTTCCTGGAGCTGACATGTTGCAGCTGTTCTGTCTCTGTGGTCACTTAAATTGGAGTTGCAGTTTGTATTACTTGTGCTGAGGAGAGTTAAAAGCCTCAGAAAAAGTCGCTGTTGGCATCTGTGGCAGAGGGTACCACCACTTACCAACACAAGAGGGGCTATGAGCTCTTGAGAGCTGAAAGTACTGTAGATTTTATCAGTGTGAGCAATGCAGTATGCACAGCCCCACAAAAAGGTGGCTTAAAGTCTTCAACCTAATGACTGCTCTTAGGGCAATTAAGCATGAATTTTACCTTAAAGAAGGCTTTTGGGCTCTGCAAGACATCAATATCCAGTCTGATTTCACTGTTGAAAGACATCCCAAGTGGTAAACTTATATCACTGGTGTGTGGTTCAGAATTCTTTCCTGAAACAACATTTCCCATACTAAGAAATATAAATAATTAAGTATTCCTCTTGGAAATGGATGCTTTATCTTAGCTTTTACATACTCTTCTTGTTATGAGAGTTCTGAGATTTTTTTTTTCCCATGTCCACTGATTGGACAATGCAGCTGGATACAGTGTGGAGAAAGGGGAAGTGAAACAAATCTGTTTTAGTAGAGTTGATGGTTGTCTTTAGCTCTGATGAAGACGGTTGTGGTTCTGACTGTGTTTGAAAATGAAATGTTGATGCACCTTTTATTTGTTTGTATGTTTCTGTATGTAAGACAGAATACATCCCCAATCCCCCAGCCTCTTTTGCCCTGCCATCAAATCAGTTTACAGACAGGCAGCAGTCCCGGATGTACCATCAACATCTCAGAACATCTTCTTTTTTTGTGCCTCCTCTTTGCACAGACAGAAGATAAAAACTGGCGTATCCTGGGAGGTGGGCAGCCAAATATCTTTCGATGCTTTTGGAAGAACCTGTCTGTTTGTGGGACTGCGCTTTGAAGATAGTGCCCAGCTGGTGGCAGGTTGGGTTGGAAAGAGCTTGTCAGTTCACATCAGTTGAAAATCAAGGTCAGACCAGAAACAAAATCGAAGTGCAGCTTGTGGTTAAGGACACTTTCAATACCTTAGCATCTTTCAATTTTTTTTCTTGCACTTTTTTTTTAACCAATTACATTTATCTTATTTGAATAATTGATCACAACTAGGTTATTTAGAACTGGAAATTTGATGACTCCTACTGCATCAGACTTGACATCCACTTCAGAGATCTCTCTATCAGGGAACAGCTTCTAGAGTCAACCTCAGGATTACATTACAGCTCCTGTCTGTGCTAGAACTGCTGTATGTCAGGAGGTCAGCATAAACAGTGAAAATCTGTAGCCTGGAATAATCCAACCTGACACAGACAGCCTAAACCTACATTATAATTAGCACACTGGGACTAAATTCCTTGCTAAAGCACACTGCTTCTCTCACTTGGGAAAGTAAAAGTGCTTATAAATCTAATTAAAATTCTTATTTGAAAAAAATGTGATCTAGGCTTGGTTTCACTTGGGCATTTTAACCTCTCAAATATGGAAGGTAATGTTCTTATAGGTAGGAAGATATTGATAATAGCAGATAGTATGGTAACATAATCAGAAAATTAATTCATAAAATGATTTTACAAGACTATTTTTGTTTATCTTGGCCAGCCTTAATTTTCTGACTTGAGAAATCAGCATTCTTTCAGTGCTCTTTGCTGAAAGGCTGTTGCTGACCCTGCTGGTTTCTATTGAACTAGCTCTCCAGCACATGGTTACGTTCGCCTTTTACTCAGCAGAAATTTCAAAGTTTCAGTCTGTCTCTAATTCCCAAACACTTGCAAAAAAAGCCAACCAAGTGACAACACACAGGAGAAAAAAACATCCCAGAATGAAAAGTGGTCTTGGATGCAAATACTAACAGGGCAGAAAGTGATAGTCTTCTACAGCTCAGCTTACTTCTTCCCTTTGCATTTTTTTCCTTACCTTTTAAGGTGTTTCCTTTTTTTCCTCAGCTCACTGACATCTGACTTATAGGACACCTCAGAAAGGTCAGTTGATTATAGACTGAAGACAGCCTTAGTCAAAGAGGAGGATTTACAATTAGGAACAGATATAAAATAATGTGAAACTTTTTCTGAAGTAGTTGTAATTTATATTTGAAAGGGTCATAATGACATTGCTTCTCTGCACTTACGTTTGCTGCTTCATCTGAAGATCTCAAAGGGTATTATGGAGTGAATTTAGCAGTAGTGTAAACTCCTCCTTCATCTTTAACAGGTTGCAATGACAGAGTAGGAGAAAAGTTAGGGGTGGACATTAACAGAATCCAAAATGTCCTTTCTAATTTAGGCTGGCATGCAGTCTCCAATAAATGATGTGCTGTCACTTGGACCTCACCATACTAGCTATAGCACACAGAAGATCATAGGTGCTGTCAAAACCTGATCTGGTAGAAAACATTATGCAGGAGAAGGTGTAAAAGATTCTGCCACAACCAGAACCAGATATGCATGATGAAACTGAGGGGCCATTGTGCCTGAACTTGGATAGCTACAACATAAATGGCTCCCTGGGATATTAATATTGATTAGCTGTCTAGACACCCCTGTATGTTCAAGGAATGGAACAGGCACTTCTATCACACACTGTTTCTGACCTGTTTTAGATGTACCTCTTAGCACCATTAACTAAAAAGGTCAGGTAGATGTTTAAAGTCAGGTGACATTACCTTCCCAGTCCCTGCCAAAAGCAAGCACTTTGGTGTTAAGGCTGGGCTGAGAAGAGAACTTTTGATCTGGATCTTTTGATTCCTGGGTGAAGACTCTAGTAAAAAGAGATTACTGAAGTAATTATGATTTTAATGAAAGTTTCCCAAGCTGCTGTGCTTACTGCTGGACCACAGGTGCTCTTTATACAGTGGGCATGCTGTGAGTTGTCTTAAACAATTAGATCCTGTGGAGACCAAAGTGGAGAAATAACGTCTTTGTCTAATGTATGGACCACAGCAGGTAAATATTCAGGTCACTGAAGAGTCATGATGCTGAGTGTGTAAACACATTTTATCAAAGTGTCTCCAGGACTGTGCAGTTAGGTGGTCACTGGAATGTGGCTTTTTTGGTTGCTTTGTGGACACAGTATCCATGCTGGTTTGTATTACACAGGTAGTTTGGGGTTTTAGGTAACTCTGTCCTATATGACACCAAAAGATTTTCATGGAAATAGGGATGAGAGCCTATTATACAGGTGATGGAAAGGGCTGTGTTGAGTATACTTCATAGGTGCTTCTTGCAGATGCGGTAAGCATGGAGGCAATCTGATTCTCTTAATACTTGGTATAGACCAAACATTAAGAGAAAATAAACGGAAAATAGCCCGGTCTGGCTTCCTTCAGTTAGTGAGACCTAGTGAAGGCCTAACGTTGTTCCTGCTGGGATCTTTCAGCAACGTTGAGGCAGCTGAAGAACTACGTTATATAGAGCAGGTATTCCCTAGGAATGCCTCCTGCTTTCCTTACAGACCAGAGCTTTATAATCTTTATAAATGGGAAGAAGTCTGCAGAACAAAAGTCTAACTCAAATTTACACTGTAGTATTTGAGTAGGTTAAGGGTGTCTTGCTTGCAACCTACTACATTAAAAGCTACTGTCAGTTCAATAACTTTTTCTACATTGTATTATATATTTTTTGTTAAGACTTCAGCCTGCGCAGCCACCTAAACAAGCTCCTAAAACTTGAAATATTGCATGCATTTGCAGAAGCAGCAGGTGCTGAGGAAGGGGCAGTTACATTGCTGCCACTAATGTCGGTGCCACAGCAGGAATGGTCTTTCAGAGTAAATCTAGACCTACAAGCACTCCATGCTCTTGGGAAATATTCCTTATTACAAAATAAAACTTCTTCCTGAGAAGACTGAAGGCAAAGAAATAACTCCTTGCTAAGATAATGTCTGCTGCTTTTGGTTACTGGCCTCACTAGACCTTTCAGGAAAAACCTGGTTTAGGCACAGGTGGAGTTGTGCTGTTTGAAGAGTATTTTATGGGGAATGACTAAGCTGTGCCATAGTCAGTTGTGATCTTGGTGACTCAAAATTTTTTGCTCAAGTGAGGGATTCAACAGCCCTCTAGCTTTCCCCTCACTTTTGCCTACTTGTCCAAGGTCCTTTGACACATTTTGTCATCTTAATGCCTGCAGAGAGAATTAACTTATACCCATCATCTGCTGTGTAAACAAAAGTCTATTCCACAGCATGGCAGTACACTTCTTCCACCAATAAAGACCTATAGAGATTTGCCCAAAATTCAGACGCTGTTTAGAAGATTGAAATACTTCTATTTAGTTTGTGTTCTCCATTTTCAGTTTTCACATACTTCTCTGCAGCTTAGCCTTTCTTTTTTTGTGAAAGAGGTGTTTAAAATATCCAAGCAGAGGTTTTTTTTGTGAACTGTCTCTGATTAGAAGGTAGCCAGGAGAGGTTTCTTGTGGAATTCAGGCAGCATTTGTAGCCTGATTAATACACAAGTGGCTTACTGCTTCTCAGTCTTTCTGTGTTTGTATTACTGTAGCATCTGGAGATCATAGCTTTGTCAGCTGGTATTATATGCGTTATAAACGTGAACTCTTTCCTACTGAGAAGATACCTAGGTGCTCAAATTAGAGAGAGATAATTTTCTTCCCATTTGGAACTTTCTTATCCCTTGCTGCTTTATTATTTTGGAAGTGGGAGCAGACTGTCTTGGTCTGGATGTGCTGTCCCTGGTCTCATGATATTTTCCCTTTTTTCTGTGGAGTGGAAGTGGAAGATTTTTCTTATTAATAACTTAATCACACTAATGTTTTGTGGGGTTTTTGCTCATAGCTTGAACACCTTCATGTGTTAAAAAGAAAGCAATGAGGAGGGGTAAATATCAGCACTGAGTTGGTGGCCTATGAGGCTGGTGAAAGCTGGTGATTGGAGTGGAGGTTTGGGGAAGATCACATGGCTCTGACCTGGGGTATCCTCATAGCGATCAGTTCATTGAACAACAAAGTCATAAAAGGAAGCTAGTGAATATATATTAGTGTATTAACTGTATAATATATCTCTGGGTCATTCTGAATGATATACTTTGTGAAATCCTTCTTCGTTATTTTCAGAAATATTTACTACAATCCTCTGGTTTCTTCCAGTGACTTACTGTTAGTGATTTCATATTATGTTGTGTGACTGTTTAGTAATATGCTGGGAATTTTTTTCTTTAATTTTTTTTTCTTTTGCTCTTCAGTTCAGACTGAACAACTCAGAGCCTGGGCTTCCCTAGAGCTTCAGCTATATCATTCTCTTGTTTTTGCTGTTCCATCTCAGCTGTAAATTGTATTTTCTGTCTTTCTCTAGCAGTGGGATGAGCTGTTCTCATCCCTCTTTTTCCCACCAGAAGTCTGGTTTCTTTTGGTTAATTTAATACCTTTTCTACTGAAGACAGTTTATCAGTTTCTTAAGCATTCTCTTATGTTTTATTGGCCTTATTGTCTGCCTCGCTATTTAGTAAGTCTGGCGCAGTGCCTTCCCAATGGATTTCCTATGCCTCCTTTGTGTACAAGGTTTTCAGAGATTAGAGTGTTTTCTTGTTGCTTTCAGTTTGTTTGGGCCAATGGGGTCTTCCCTGCTGTTTGATTGGCACATCGTGATGTCGGCTCCGTTGCTTTTCTTCAGCCTGATTATCTATCTGGTTGTCATAACCTTCCAGAGCTCCTACCATTTTCTAAATGTTCGTCTTGAAGTTTTTCCAGTCTCCCCATTAGCTTTGTCAGAGAGATGCAAAGTGATTTTTTCGAAGGACATTCTGAATTTTAAGCTCTCTAGCCACATACACATATTTATTGTAGAAGGCCTGTGGTGTGAAAGATAATCTGATTGGTTGTGACAGAGTGACTTCAGGAGTCTCTGCTGCTGCAGCTGACCAAGAAATGGGCACTGAGAGAGATGGAGAACTATCCTGTGTGTGCCCAAGACAGGCTTAAATGCTGGGTGTTTTTGAAGTGGCCCTGTAACACCGTTGTGACAGATGACCCTGAAAGATAGTAACGGTGTATGGAGAGATGGTGTTACAGACCCACCTGGAGATTGACTAGCTGTGTCCCCCACCCCTAGAAATTGGAACTGGGTTCTATGTAGCAAAACCAGAAATGATAAGCATGAAAATAAAAACTTCACTGGCACTGAAATGTAAAGTCATGTTCCTAAAGCAGTTGTATACCAGCATTTCCCACCAGTATGCTGTAGAGAACAAGACTGGGGAAGCTGAAGGACAGGCATAATACTTGTACATTGTCCTCCAAAATCCATAGCAGAATCATATCTCTTGAAATGCATAGTATATGGGATACGATTTGTATAGATCTGTGGTTCAGCTCTTCTGGGCTGAATCTTTCATCATGCTCATCCGGGTTCTGCCACACATCATAACACTCAAATACTTACTTTGTGAACAACTCCATGGAAGACACCAGAATAAGTCACAGGGAGAAGTGATGCTACATGTCTGAACTGGAGCCTGCATCAGCCTGGGCAGGTCACTAACCTTCTGATAAGCTGGTGCAAGTCACCTCTTGCGAGCTGCATGTGCTGTTTGTGCAGTGAGTTCCTCTATTACAATCTCAACTTTGTACATTAGAGTCAAAGTGGTGCATGTGGAGTATCAGTTTGCTGGACAGGGAACATCTGTAAAGATTTTCTTTCCTGGGCTTTTGTATTGAGAAGTGAAGGAATGTAGCTCCTTTGATCAAATTATTTCCTGGGCTGATATTTCTTCTTGTTACTATAAGTCTTTGCGTTCCTTATTCCTCATTTCTGTGTTTAAACATCTCACTTTAATTTGTCCATGTAAAACTCCTAGGAGGTAAGTTTGTAGCAGAAAATTGGAGATTTGAAACAACTTTAGCAAGCTTCTGTAAGCAGTTTGTGAGAGGACAGGGACAGAATTTAAGATTTTTAGAGGCTTGGCACCAACACCACTTCCACTACTGCTCTAGCTGTTTGGGAGGGCTTTCCTTCTGGAGATTTGCCTTATATGTCTTCCAGGAACTCACTAATTAGCTTGATTTAGTATCATCCTACAGTCCTCATTATGAAGATGTCTTTCAAATCAATGTTTTTTATGACCTTGTGAGTCAAATTCACTTCTCTGATACAGAAACATCACGATTGCAGAATCACAGAATTTTTGAGGTTGGAAGGGACCTCTGGAGGTCATCTTGCCCAACTCCCCTGCTCAATCAGGGCCGCCTAGAACCAGTTTTGGTCCATGTCCAGATGGCTTTTGACTGTCTCTGAGGACAGAGGCTCCACAGCCTCCCTGGGCAACCTGTGCTAGGGCTTGGTCACTGTCACAGTGCAAAAGTGTTTCCTGATGTCCAAAGGGAGCATTCTGTGCTGCAGTTTGTGTCCAGTGCCTCTGGTTGTGTCACTGGGCACCACTGAAAAGAGCCTGGTTCTGTCCTCTTTGTAGTCTCCTCTTATCAATCTTACATTGATAAGATCCTCCTGAACCTTTTCTCCTCTAGGTTGAACAGTTGTAGCTGTCTCAGCCTTTCCTCATAGTAGAGATGCTCTAGTCCCTTAATCTTGTTCACAACATTTAATTGGACTTTCTCCAGCAGCTCTTGCTTGTACTGGGAAGCCCAGAGCTGGACTCAGCACTGCAGTTGTCTCAATGTTGAGTAGAAGTGAAGGATCACCTCCATCAACCTGTTGACAACACTTCTAATGCAACCCAGGATACCTTTAGCCTTTGTTATGGCAAGGGCAGTTACGTTGTTCTGTTTGTAAGAAAGTTTTTAGGGCTGTATCTTCCTTGTTGAAATGTGAATGTTTGTAGGTCTGTGATCTTAAGTAAAAGAAGAGAGCAGCTTTAGATAGAAGTATTTTTCTCAAAAATTTAGTCATTGCATTTAAAGGGGTATTAATAAAAATAATGAAATCTTTAGGGAAACCTGACAAAAAATACTTCTGTTCTTTTTCTTAATTTTTTCCTTCTCTGGATTCAATGATGTCCTAATTTCAGCAGTTCTGGAGGCTCCACGGTGTCTCAATTTTCAATAGAAAAAGGGTTTGGAAAAATGCTTTTCAGGCATCTATTAAAAAATAAAACAAAATAAACACTTTTTTTTCTTTTGCTGGGCAACCAGATATGTTACACAGGTGCAGACTGCCAATGCCACTTCCTCTAGAAGTGTAGGTTTTGACTTCTCCCTTGCCTTAGTCTATTTGGATTTCACTTTTTCCATTGCATGGTGTTATTTTTACAAGAATAGCATGTAGCTTATTAGTGGAATTGTCCTTATCTTTTGTGTGGCTGCAAAGGAGACAACAGAACAAGGAGTTTCACTGCCAGAAACTCCCTCAACAAAAGCTGGAGGCAATATCGCTCACTAGGTTGTATGGAGTGGCATACAGAGGTCTTCAAGAAGACATCTAGATTGTATTGCTGTGGCGTGTGGTAGATGCATTAAAACACGCAGGAAATGGGAGAGTGGGCATTCTTGTGATCTAACAGGATGTAACAGATAGACTTCTTATCTCCAAGCATGGACCCTGCCAGGCTGGGAAATGGCATGGCTGCTTTATTTCAGTGATCAATCTTTATATTTGCATTGACAGAGGGAAATACACCTATACATCTCTATCAATGCATTCAAATCTGGGTGATGTACTTCTGAGAACTGGATCATGTTGAAATTTCCCTATTAACCAAACTGCAAACTGAATGGCAGACCTGAATCTCCTGTGCCTGAACTGTAAATTGAGCACTTCAACAAAAATGACCAAACTGAAGGTGAAAGAAATCTTTGTAACATTCTGCACTTCTGTTTTTTGATAGTGATTGGAAACGAGGATCAGAGTCGAATGTGAGGGCAGAAAAAAAGAATATTTGGAGTCTAAATTTGGAGTGAAGGACAGCTCCTTAGAGACAACAGAAAATCTCTGTTGAAGGAAGGCACTGACGATCAGAAAAAGGAGGACAAAGAGGTGGGATGTGACAAGTTTCCAGGTGCCATGGGGGGGCGTGGCACAGGCACCACTCTGCAAAGTGTTCCTGGGCAAAATCCCAGTATGGTTTGGAAATACTCCTTAAAGTCCAGTGCTACTTCAGACATCCTTCATCTGAAAAGGGAGCAGGAAACCTTTCTCTCTATACAGGCACTCAAGCACTTGGCATCCCAGGCCACCCTGACTCCAGAAAGTCTGATAAAAGTCTGAAGTCAGCAGGGAATTGCTTAACTTCTACACACCTGAACAGGGTTTCACTTGTGTTTTGAGTGGAAATTTTGAGATGGCATTTAGGTAGAGGCTACTCATCTGTGCATCCCTGGAGCAGCATGGGCTGCCAAGGACTTAGCTCTACCAAGCACCACAACCCAAAGCATTAGAAGCAGAAGACTTGTATCCTGGTCTCACCTCTGCCTCTAATTTATTTCTTAATTTTGGGTAACTTGCAAAATTACATCTCCAGAGCCCATCTTCCTTACCTGTATAATATATGATAGCCCCTTTACAAAGCTTACTTCACGAAAGGTTGTACTTGCAAAGGGATATTATTCCGTAGCACGTGGTGGATAGAAATTAGGTAGTTTTAAGTAATTGACTGATTTGTATCCAGAGGATTCATATGGGAGCTGTTTTATACTACTAATGGTGAGTAAGAGTTTCACATTATATGGAGATCTAGACTGATATTTTTCTATAATTCTTTCCTTCAATTTTCTTCTGTCATCAAAACCTTGATGGGATATCAGTACACTGTCCAGATTTCAAATGTCAACAAACTCTAAATCTCTTATGATGTATTATTCACTACATACATTCTAAACAAAAGCGCTATATATACAGCCTGTTCCTATTGCATTGGGATTTCCACCCTGGTTTTAAAATCTCATTTTGTGCCAACAATTGCACCTAGCTGTAATACACTTTTAATAATATTAAAAACTAATTATAAAGGTACGAGGCATAAAATAGCAGCGGGTTGTAGGAAGAGATTAACACAGTATGCTTTCATATGGTTCATAGGAATTGACACTTTTAATCATAACCATACACCTCCAAAGCCCTACTTGGTTTGAAATAATTTAGTTTTGCAAAATCAGTCATGAAAGCTCCTTGACCTGAAAGTTTTGCCAGTTTAGAGAATGGAAAAACAGGCCTAGCAAACATAAGTGTATTGAAATGTTTTAGAATACAATAAATAAATAAATTCTGTTGAATTCACCAGGGTAGATTCAAGAATACCTAAAGTCTGTTTGTACAGCTTTGAGTGGATGGTTTGCACAGGACACGTTTGAAACATAGCCTTCTGAGAGTGAATTTTGGTGATTTATTAAATTGATTCTCATTCTTTGAGAGTGTTGAAAATTTTATGGACTCAAATCTGGGCATTGCAAGATTTTTCATGCTTTAACATTTGCAGTAGTTACAGTGTATGCATGCAATATTAAAAAAAGAGCTTAACTTGTACAACAAAGGTACTACAATCTCATTTGCATAGAATTTAAAGATTCATTTTGGATTAAATGTTTACTGTGCTTTAATAAAAATCATTGCCAGTAGTCATGGATGGCTTCACTGCATGCCCTCTTTTTTAAAAAGTATCCCCACGTCATACATAACCTGGAAACAAACTTGAGCTGTCTAAAAGCTGACTCAGTTCAAGGCTCACAGCCTGATCGTTGTTGAGCATGAAAATTTATATTTCTTCACAGGTGGCAGATTCTCCAAATTTCCCATAAAGTTTCAAATGCAGAGCAGGATCAGGAGTGGGAGATGCAGTTGTCTGAGTGCTTTTTTTTTTTTCAGAGAAAAAGGAAGAATTGTGCTTAGAAGCTGAAGTGTCTCATCAGTTTCTAGAATTTCCTGCTGAAGAACTTTCGTAAAAGGTAGATTCATACAATTAAGGTATCTGAGTCAATGTCAGGCTCAAGCAGGACAGAAGTTTGAAGTGTGATAGTTATTGACCAGTACTAGTTCCTATCTGATCACACGCTAAGGACTGACTTTGTTCTTCCCATAAATGCTCCTGGGTCTAATCTCCACTGACAGCCCAACCTGTGGAACAGTTTAGATGGGGATCTGGCTGTCCATTAGTATCACAGTAAAAATCCCCTTATTGCCAAATAGCCTCAGGAAAAATTCAAAATGAGGATGTTTTAAAACAGTGAATACTTCTGGTTTCTGTTTCTAATCAAGGCTTGGATTTAAGTGGTGTTTGCAAGTTGCTTGCATTCATGCTTGCATGTATGTTGCTAGAGATAGCCTGAATCATAATGGTTTCCAGCCCTCAATTTGTCTCTCATATTTTTGTCCCTTCACTGGTTTTGGGAAACTTGTTAATTTGCCCTCTTTTCAGTTCTTAACTATATAAGAAGCTTTGTGGTTTTATATTCCAACATGGGATCTCTGGAGCACTTAGATTTTAGAATTTGTGCCATCTCTATTTTTGACTAATCTTTTTGATACTTTTGTCTACATTTCATCATCTGCTCTCAAGGCTTTGAAGGAGACAGTGCTTGGCATTGTGTTTGAAATATACAGAATATAAATGATGTGCCATAGTTTGGATACTCTTGTGTAACATTGAGGGGTAGAAAATGTCTGTTGTATTGCATTTAGCAGTAACAAGGTTAGAAAATGTACACAGGAAAAGGACAGTTTAATACTTGCATGCTTTAGTTACCTTTCTCTAGCCTCCTCATTTATCATTCCACTTTAATTTTTAAATATTTCATTGCATCTTGATAATACACTTAAAATTTAGCTTGGCATGAAATGCATAAACTGTATTATTAACATCCCATTATTTTATGGTTATACAAGAGCAGATTTGAATTGTCATTTTAAATCAGACCATAAGTCAAAGCAAAGATCTTAATAGGCTGCTTAGATCTGTATCTTCACTGAATTAAATGGTAATTTGGCAGTATTTTCTGTTAAATGTAGTGAGATAGCTAGTTAGCGTGATATGCCCAGGCAAATATATTGTGTTGCAATGATGGAGATAATTCTCTGTGGCAATTGCACTGGCAGTTGAGTTGATTCTTGTTGATGCACTGACTCCGCATGTTCTTAATGTTGAGGAAGGAAAATGTGTTTTAGAGGCTCCTGATGTGAATTCTACGAATTGGGCGGAGTATCACTTGTGTCATCCAAGAAAGTCTTCTCATATTGTTACGCTATTTGTTCTTTGTGGTCCATTAAAATGTCTTTACTGTGGAATGTATCTAGCAATTATCTAAATTGTATACTATTGGTGGAAATGCTTAGTGTTCATGAAGGGCTCCATACACCTGGTAGGGAATAGACCCTGTACTTCATAAGGACACCTAAGCTCTGTTATTGCACCCATTTACCTTCAGTTTAAACATAGGATCTTGTCCATCTCATTAAAGGTTATGCCTCTGCTTCCACAGACTAGGCAGGATTATAGAAGATCTTATGTGCAACTGCTTCACTGCCCAAAAGCACTTCTAAATTTTTTTGTGTGTGTGTGAAAATTTTTGTTATCATTTCAGTTGGCAACGCCAATGGTTTTAAATTTTGGAATTTCCTAAGTTTTCACCTGGGCTATCCAGCCACCTACAGCATGCCACCAGTTTTGTAGTTCTGTGGCCCCAAGGGTTGGGGGGAAGGTGCAGCTGTAGGGGTCAGCAGGAGCATCAGCATGCAGGCCTCGAGTGCAGGGAGGCTCTTTCAGGCAGCTGGTAGAGACGCAAGTCAAGAAACCCAGAGCGTGTACTCTTCAGCTTGGTAGGATTATTTTGCACCGTGGATGATCTTCCCGGCTCCCTCTGAAATGCTGGTTCATCTGCTGCTAGGTGTTTAGCGTCATAATGCTATGATGCTGATTTTCTAAAGGAAAGGTATGGGACTGCACAACAGATGAGCCACAGCTATATGGAGCCACATGATACCTACGTTACTTTTCTGTAAGAGACTGTACTGAGGCTACATCTTTAATGTACAGATGGACCTGGGAAATGACACTTCTTTGTAAATATGTTTTTCATAAGGCAGGCATTTAATTAACAGTGTATCCATAACTGAAAATAAATGAAATCTGTTTTCTTATGGGTTTGACTTTTCTGCTTGATTTTGTTGTGAAGAAAGCATAAACTGTCCCTGCAGCTTTCCACTAGTGGGAGCAGGTATGAAGAGCTGTCTTCTTACGTGGGCATTTCCAGGGTTTTCATAAAGTTACTAGGACCCAACCTATCTTTCTGGCCTTGATCTTTCAAATTCAGTTCGAATAAGTCAGTGGGCTCAACATTTATTGAGGGTGACAAATATGCAGGTAGGCACAAACAAAAAGCGCAATCGTAGTGCAAAACCAGACAAAATATCTAACAAGAAAGCTTGTGCAAACAGAATATATTTTAATTTTCATAATGCTGAAGATTTGGACAAGGGGAGGAGGACGAAAGCTGCTAGCCCACTGATAAGTTGAAAATGACATGTAGTACGATATGACAGTCAGCATGTTTAGGTGGATTCAGTGTCTTGTAGATGTGTTCCTTTCTTGTGAAATGTCACTTTAGAAAGTCACTATTTTGCTTCTGGTGTTACCCTGGCTATTAAGCAAGTTCTTTTAATTTATTTCCACCTTATTTATAGTGTGTTAGAAGATAAGCAAATGACCTATTGACTGCTCTGCATTTTAGATGAGCGCATAAATCTTGCCTAATGTGGGGATATTTTAAATGTTTGAACTTTTTTAATAGGACCAGCATGTAAACTCCAAATTTGTGTTTTCTGAGTTGCTTTTTAAATGTTAGAGTACATATTTTAAGTGTTTAGATATTTTTCCTAATGCAATGGAAATCAAGTACCCATATGTGTTATTGGAATGTTGTTGTTGTTGTCTTGCAAACGTAATAGCAATTAGTAATAATCCAACAATTCTGGTGACCCTCAGCCTTTTTTGAACTGCAAGTACAAGAAATATGAACAAATGTATGTTAACAGCAAAGGAGGCTTTCTTAAGCCTATCTGTATATAATTTGTCAATGTAGTAGAAAATCAAATTTAATCTACGTATAATAAATTGAGCTGACATTCCCCAAACAAAGCTTGTTACTCAAGAGTAGGAAAGCGTTGGCTATAGTAGTGACTTCAGCGCTGACTCATTATAAGAGTGGCTTGGTGCCAGTTTTCATTTGCAAAGAGCCCTCAGATCACAGAATCACAGAATAGTAGGGGTTGGAAGGGACCTCTGTGGGTCATCTAGTCCAACCCCCCTGCCGAAGCAGGGTCACCTAC
>Ga0065711_1038854_pt1 | contig 18341 bp, 2 predicted proteins | sample Hoacrofraction12_FD_59098 | JGI IMG/M metagenome (GOLD analysis project Ga0065711, IMG submission 59098) | Hoatzin crop microbial communities from Cojedes, Venezuela - Epithelial fraction 12 v2 (version 2) | ecosystem: Host-associated > Birds > Digestive system > Esophagus > Crop | place... | reverse complement strand
TCCACAGCTCTCCCTTCGTCTACCCAGCCAGTCATGTCATCATAGAAAGCTATCAGGTTGGTCAGGCATGATTTCCCCTTGGTGAATCCATGCTGACTACTCCTGATAACCTTCTTTTCTTCCACAAGAAGAAAAAATACCAGCTCCAACTGGTATACCAATCCAACAGTGATTGCACCATGCTTTTCTAGCCATTTATGTCTCAACATGTAGAAGAATGAATACTAAAATTAAATCCTTGCACTGATTTTTTTTTTTTTGTTTCAAGCCATCTTTTGAGTTTTCTTTACAGAGGCTGTATTGATTTTCCAGTTATTTCATCTGAGCTGCTTTGGAAGCTGTTCTGGTATTCTGTAATTCTAACACAGTTTTGTTCTGTAGCTCTGGGGAAATCAGATCTTTGATTGCTTTAGGCAAATAACCCTTGTCAGTCGTCTTGGATTTGCAAACCCTTAGAGTTCCTGCAGGAGAAGTACATTTTTCCAATTCTTCATAACACTGATTTAAGTTACTGACACTAGATATGCTTTGCTTTGCTAGATTCTAGGGACCACATGAAGTAAATAGTCAAAGTTATTCCAGAGTCTTGTGGACATACAGTTAAAAAGTACTTTTGCAAACAGAAAACAGGGATGAGAGAGGCCATATAGTTGTTTCTCTGCACCAACTCTGTCAGACTGTCTGACAGAATGGATTTCAGCTATGTCTGATTTCCGTCCCCAGAAACTCTACTTGTTAATCTGTGTAAACAAAAAGACAAATGAAAAAATCACAAAAAAACAAATGAAAAAATGAAAAAAATCACAAAAGGACAAAAGAAAAAACCTTTGGATGTTGGAGAAGTTTGCATTTGCTAAGAATCTAGCTGTGATATCATTATCTGATGAAATTATGAAGATTCAGAGAAAAATTTCTCCACATAGAATCGATAGGTAACTCAACTGTACAAAACAGGTATGACTACTTACCCTTTGACAATGCAAGGAGATTTGAATATTGACTTTTCATTCCATTTGCAGTTGTAAATTGAACAAATTATCAGCATTTCTGTATATAGTAGTGCAAACATTTTACATTTAAGCAGAAATGCACAGCCACTGTTTTTATGTCCGTGTCTTAGCTAGTGTAACTCTTCTTTGTTTTTGGTTCATTGTGTGCTTACCGTATGTGTGATAGAGGGCACCAAAAAGACTGCCTTATGCTTGCTGCAAGTAAGGAAACTCCTGCTTTGGATCGACTGAAGGTAAGACATGAGGACATGACCTTCACTGACATAGTCAATATAGGGGAGATTTCCACCTGTCTAATTCAGCAGATCTGAGTTCCTTCTGTCATGAAGTTGAGTTGTTCGAGTTTCTTTGAAAAAATGCAGATCGAAGCATGTGGTTGGTGTGTTCTGGACCTTCCCTATCCACTTCAAAGCTGACTTCGAGTCTAATCATAGTTAGCAAGAGCTGACATTTTAGGTCACTGAAATGAAAAGGAATTTTCCTCAGCCAGGGTTTTTCTTTGCTTTGAGTTCTTGCTAGAAACAAACTAACTTTAAACATAAGTAAATATTTCCTTCTCTATTTTTAGTCCAACCCTATGAACTTTATAGGAGAATCTTGTCATTGCTCTGTCTTTTTCTGGCAACTGAAAACATATAAGCAAAAGGAGTAAACCCAGCTGAAACTGGTTGCTAGTGCATCTATAGCCACACAGCTCATCACAAAATCTTTAAAATTCAAGTAGCCATATTTATGTGCATTTAGTATATACACAAATAGTGCTATACTGCACAACAGAGAAAATGGTCAAAACAACATTTCCATCATGCATATTCAAAAATTACTTAAACCCAGCACTCTGCCTCTGGTTTTGGTAGTAAACTGGATGAAGAATATAATATATAGTAACTGTCTAGAGCAATTTTAGGTCTTAATATTTGAGATGGATTCTGTCTTTACACATAAAATATCACAAAGAAATCTGAATGAAACTCTGCACATCTATGCACATCTATTTACTTGGAGCAAACAACACATTCTTATGTCTCAAAATCCCTTGATAACCTTGTTCCTCGCTCTGCTAGGTGATTTGATGTAAATAATCTTTCCTGCAATTTCTCCTTGCTGAGATAGCTAGTAGCTAGTAGGTTTGAAGATGTGGACGGGAAGAAGAGAAGAAGCATCTGGTCCCTTGTCTCTCATAAGAGTCTGCAAATCAAAGAATTCCTACTATATTTAAAGGGCTCATGGGTCGCCATTGTGCGTTTGGATCAAAATAAAAACATGTATTCAAGGAATAGTTTTTCTGTTAAAACAGTTGGGTCTCCACTTTAGAAAATCATTTACTGGGGTACTTTACTCTCATCTCAAGTTTACACATTTTTCTCCACTTCTGCTCCTCTGTGAGGCATTTGAACTGTAGATGTAGACTCTTTTGGGTACGTTGTTCTATATTTACACTCCTTCTTTTGTTGAAGACTTTCAGAAGCGTCTGCATGTAATTTTTGAACTTACAAACACCAAGCAAAGATGGAAAGTAAAGTAGCATCTACACTTTGGACCTGTACATCACTGTTCTGTAAATGTCCAACCTGGTTGCTTTGGGCCAATCTAGTACTAAGTGCTACTTTTCATCTAGTAAAGGGGAACATCTTTGATAGCTGATTTGATTGAGAAATACGAAGTGTTTTCAGATGTATCAGAAAGCTTGATAATAACATGGAGGATAGATTTTTCTTTGAAAAAGGATAACATATTAACATAAATGAGTCCTTGGGGCTTATTTATGACACTCTGAATGTAACAATTGAGGTTACATGCACAAAGGAACCTTATTCCTTATTTAATTTTGCATAATATATATACATATTTAAGTCTCAGTATGCACAAAAAATATTTTTGATAAACATTTTGTCTAATATTACAGAAGGGGGACTTCTTGTAATATTTCCAAGCATTGGCAGCATTAATGACACATGCTCAGTGTTATATATAAGATTTCTTCAGTCTGCTATTTGTAAGAATACCCAAATATAAATATTGGGATTAAATACCCGTTAAAACCAAGAATTATTAGAGTTATTATCAATGGTAAACATTTTGAATTAAAATTACGGTTTCTTTAAATATTTATTGAAAAGAAATAGCAACTTCATGTTTTGACATAAGTCCCCCCAAAATTAACAGGAGTGTGAGTGGATGGATATATGCCTATGAAGCAGAGAGACAGTAGCTGAATTTTCAATACTGTCAATGACTTGCACAGTGATATTTGGTGATTCACTTAACTTTTTGTAGCTGCTTCCTTATACTGTAGTTGCCCTACCAATTTTTGTCTCTTCTAGGCCCCCTTTATGTAAAATAAATGCACTGTAAGATTTTTCTCAAAGATCCATGAACTTACACATTCTAAAATTATCTTCAATCCTCAAAGAAAAGTCATCAAGGATAAAATAATAAATGTATCACATGTATCACCCATACTCCACCCTGTCAAATATGACCCTCTACTATCCATATTTATATCTTAAAGCTAGGTGTAAGGTTTCTCACTGCTTTTGAATTCATGGATGTTTTAGTCATGTGTTCCCCAGAGCAGCTGATTTGTTATCAGCTCAATAGGCTATTAAAATGGACTTCCTGTCCTGAATACTTTAGAAGTAAGTTGCACATGGACGTAGCAAAACTTGAACCTCCACTTTTCAGGAAAGAATATCGTACACCCATATCTGTTTGATGGACCAATCTTAACACCTCTCTACTTTTGAAAATTCCATTTAAGGAGAGAAAAGTAGAAGGCTTCAGTGGACTTTGAACAAAAATAATTTTTCCTCCTTTTAAATGTACTCTATAACTTAGGAAATAAAATACTCAACAATTTTACCTGGATAATGTGTTCAGGAGCAACAGTATGAGTCTTCTCAAAAAATGAAAGTTGTTAGTTAAGGGCACAGAAGGACATCTGTAAAACTCAATCACCTATTTTCACTCTTCAACTTTTAAACCTTTTGACTTCTTTAAAATGGCTAAGATTTAATAAGAATATCGTCCATGTGTTGGAATGACTGCAGCTACTTATTGGATTTTCAGATATTCCAAAATAAAGACCACAACTCCACAAAAACAAAACTCCCACATTGACGCCACAACTTCTCAATGGCCAGGAACCATTCCCCAAAAAATCAGCATTCTAAGTGGAGGCTTATTAAGAAGCAAAAGGAATCAAACAGGCAAACAAATAATTAAACATCAGAAAGAAATGTGCTAAAAGAAAAGTGTAATTTCCCATTTGAATTGTTGCAAAAAGTGATGTGCTGCTAAGACCATTAAATAATGGAGAATAAAGTCCCTTTCATTTGTGGCTGTCTCTTGTTTCTTTACTTCATGACTACAATCTACTAGGACTTATTCCTCAAAGTATACTGAACAAATAAAGGTTTTTTCGAGCATGTGTGTAGATTTGACAATTTGCTAAAGAAGTTATGAAAGTGTATCTACTAAAATTAATTTGTATTACAGTGAGAGGGGGGTCTTTTCTGGAAACATTTCCTCTTTGATATTTAAACTGCTAAGTCTGTTGAACTACTCAGTCTGTTGAACATGTGGTATTGGAGATAGGAACCTACAGCAGCTTTAATATGCCTACACCCAAGAATTCCCTGTTCAACCCTAAGAAAATGAGTGTAAGTTTTGAAATAGTTAACGAATTCAAGCTTGAGATGTTCATTGTGTCTTTCTGCATCAATAAAGGACAGACTTTGTTTCACATATTGCATTTTTCTGCGAAATGTTTGCTATAGTGAATGTAGCAATACTATTATCCTCATTCTAAAAGCAAAAAATCTAAAATATTTTCAAGCATAAGAGATTGGTGTGTTTAGCAAGGTATTTAAAATGCATAGTGCTATTATTGTCTGTGTTACAAAGAGTTAAAATGCCTGGAAGCCATTACCACACATTTATTTTTTTTCTATCATTACTATGCATTGAGTATGTGTTAAAAATTTCAATTCTTTTCAGTTATGTTTTTTTTCAGACTTCTCCAGTCTGTGCTTTCTGTTCAATGTGGTAAATGTTCACAAAATACTTTGTAAAAGTAGCTCAGAAAACTTCCTCTACCCGTTTTAATGTGGAAATAACATCCTATCAGTGTATAAACTAAAACATAACAGATAATGAGCAGCATAAACTGGTCAACTTTTACTTTTATGTTTTATTTTGATCTAAACGCTGTTTTGGTTCTTATTTGTACTGTATCCCAAGGGTATCTTTGATAATTATAATTTCTGTCTGTTTTCACATGCTGATATTCAATACCACTTCAGAGAACTATGTAATCATTGTATTTAGGTTTTGACAACAGAAAATAACTACAGGACATGTCACAAGTGTAGAAAAATGTGATATATAGTGGTGTCACAAAAAAATAGTTGATTTATTGTTTTTTTGAGTTAGTTTTTTTTCACAAAAATGGCTCAAATACAAGACAGATATAGTAAGCAAAGTTTCAACTAGCTTTTTTGTCTGCTGGTTGCAGTCTAACCATGATTGTATGAAATATAGTCAAAAACCAGTCTGATTGATGGATCAGATCATTTGTGCCACTGCCAGTTCCCTATGGATAGGCAAACTAGCTAAAAATAAGCTAAAATTACTTCTTTATTTTTTCTACATTATAAGCGCTAACACAACTGCTGTGTAGACATCCTTCACACCATAAATTTAAATGAAGTAGGTTTTGACTATGTGATCTGTTTCATCACAGAGATACCAGAAATTCATCACTCTCTTGGGAGATGCCACATTTTGCGCGGGTTGTATGCAGTTGTTTCCATGGTCCTTCTGCAGCTATTAAGGTTTGAACCTTAATCACATAACATGTCAGGAGACAAATTTAACATCTTGGAAATTATTTAAAAAGGCAAACTTACGGACAGCCTAAAATATCTGTAGGGCTAGTCACCAACTGCACAATTTGAAAGTCCTGTGAGAGTAGATTTCATACTTGTGTGAGGTTTCTTTTTTTTTTTTTGAGCTCTGTGAAAAAAAATTACTGATGAAGAACATGCCTAGATATTTTTTAAAGATGTGTTTCAGTGACCTGAAATTCATATTGCTGGTACCCAAAAGGGAATTCTGATATGGAAACAGGAGCCTGTGTTCTTTATCCAGAGAAACTAAAAATACAGGAGGGAGGCAGCAAGCTTAATGAAACTTGAAAATTCAGAAAATATATTCAGCAGTTCAGCAATATTTGATTTCTGTTTGCCATGAGATTGAAGTGTGTTTGTCCAAACAGCTGCATAGACATTGCAGAACTCTTGCTGTGGGGCTGTGTTCTTGTTTTGAAGGTGAATCCCTCTGTTACTGCATAGGGGTGATATACCCATGACACACTTGCGGTTCAGGCAGAAGGAAAAATGCAAGTCATCTTACAATATATAGACAATTTAAGAAGTCTGCTATAAAAGTAATATAATCACAAAATTCCTAAATGACACCTTCTTTAATTTGTCATAATGTGATATATCTATTCCCCGCAACTTTGCATCCAGATCTCAGCTACTCCCACACAAAGCCCAGACTCCTCTCAAGGTACACATAGATATCATATGGCTAACATTTCGCTTCACCACAGGAAACTCAGGATCAGCTATTTGCAGGAACAGAGTCTGTAAAATCAGTTATGGGAGTGCAGCTGAACATTTGCCAGGTGTTCATGTCTAACGTGAGTAATTTGTTTTCAGATCTATATGGGAGCACAGCCCGGACCATTAGCTGCAAACTGCAAATAGCAGAAAGCAGGGGGGGCACCCAACAGGTGACTACAGCCCCAGAGGAAACAGGACTGATTCTTCTGTGTTTGTGTCTTGCAAATATAGATCACCTCAGCGTCACAATGAGGGATTCTTTGAGGAGCCCCAGCACTGAGCAAAGACACAGTGCAACACCTGCAGATTGCACAAGTCTTCCAGTCAGCAGCGTGGCAGGGACAGATTCATGTCAAACTATCTCAAACAAAACAATGTTACTTTGAACAACACATAATTGTTAGAATATGCAATTTCATTTTGTTCAATGTCAAATGCAGGTTGTTTACACTCTGTTTGAACATGACTTTGAAAACAATCTGGGGTAGTATTTCTGCCCCCTTCTTCAGCCCAGGAAGCCCATAAGAATTTTGGTAAAGAAATCCTAGGACCAGGTGTGTTGCTTTGTCATAGTGTGTTTTTTTTGTTTAAAACTCCAATATAAATTATATATTTTCTGTTGTTCATAGTGTGTGCTAGTAAAAGGGATGTGACTAGGCAGCAGTGAGGAGGGCTGCCTTTTGGTTTCATCTTGGTGTGGAGGGAGAGGAAATTACATGCTCCCCGGGAGGAGCTGTATCTCATCTTTGTGATAAAATTAGGCTTGAATGCTCCTTTATTTAAGCTCTATTTCACCCTAATCATTCTTTTTTGGACTGCATAAGCAGTTGCAGGTGTACTCTTTCTAGCTTGATTTCATGGATTTCCTGCCAATGTCTTGCAGGCTAAGAGCAGTTCATGAAGCAGCGAATGAGAAAGACTGGTCTAGTGGCAAAGAGAATGTAAAAAAAATTGATTTACAGCCTTTTTACTGCTGCTTAGATGCTGTGTGGCCATGGCCCAGTTTTTCCATATCCCTGTACGTCTATTTCCTTTGATTTTGTCCTCTCTCCTTCTTGTTTATACATGTAGCAAGCTTCTTCTGGCTCCCATTGTGATCCTGTGATGCCGAACAGGATTCACCTCTGACCTCAATTAGGGCACCTGGCCACGACTCTAATATACACAGTAAAGTGTGTCACTTGCAAGACGAAGTGTGTAGTTTTGCAGTCTAGCCTGGTATTAGCTGGCATAATAAAGAAAAATGGCCATGCTCTGTACAGCAAATGGTTTTTTAGTACTAGCATATAAGATGACAAGTAATCCAGACAGGCATTAGTTTGGGCAGTCTGTAAGTGATGGACAGTAGTGAAGTTTCAGTAGTACCATAACAACTTTATGAAAGCCATTACAATGCACTATGGCATTGATCTGCACCGAAAAGCTCAGGAAGATTCTTTAAAAGAAAGACATTTCTATATTTTTAATTACATTGCTAGCAAATAGTTCTACAATACTTCCTGAATTTACCTTTTTGCTAGTGACTATAGATAAAGACTGATGATTTTTATGCATCTTCAACAACGCTTTTTCTGCAGAAATATTTTTAAAGGGTTGAGTGCCAAGGAATATCTGAAATGAAATCACAATCCTTTGAAAATTTTCCTGTTTTCTTCAGTGTGGTAGGGATTTGGTCTTGTGCTAGCAATACAAGTCAAAAATCTCTGGTAATTCAAATAGGTTAGTCATTCAGGGTTAGATCCACAGAAAATACAGAGTAAGTAGAATGACTAAGAGTTGATTACATCCAGTAGGCAGAAATTCAAAGCCTTTCCTCAGCTGTTGACTCTTGTTTCAGCATTTTGAAAAATTACAATTCACTGCCTGTCTAATATCTTTGTGGGGAGGAAAGGGAGGAAATTAAATGCTTCAGACCAAATCCATGCAGAGGAAAGCAGTGCTGCGCACAAGTACTCAGACTTTGCCTAAACCGCTTAGGCTGGAGCATAGTAGTAGCAAAGCCCAACAGTACCCAAAGAACCCTGAAGATTAAAGAAAACTCAACATGCCTCTGACTATGTGTAAACATACAATCTCACTTGTTTGAAAAGATATTTCAGAAATAAATATATGTTCAAGGTGGTTAATTATGCCTTGTAAATAAATGGGTATGCAATATGGAGTTCTGTGCAATATCTTGAGCCTAGCATTAGGAAAACAAATTAAGAAAAAATATTTATACCTACTTGAAATTAAAATTGCATTTCAAGTTTTATATAAATTGTCCTTAAATTTTCACTAGGGGAATGAGGAATGCATTCAGAAAGGCTTATAACCCCACGGATATGGTATTCAAGAAGAGAGAGAAAACAGTAAGTATATTAGTTGTTTGTTATAGGGTCTGTTCTTCTAAGCAGTTTAGGTGAGTTGAGAGAATATTCTACTGTCTAATATTATAAAAACATTTATTTATTTGTCTGGCTTAATATAAAATGGAATTCATGAGTTTCCTCCTCCTTTCCAGCCTCACCCCACCAAAACTCAGGAAATATTCTTTGGCTGTTGAAACTTGTACATTTGCACATAGCGAGAGGGAGATTTCAGAATCTCCTGATCTGGAGAGCAACTCTGCAGAGAGGGACTTGTGTGTCCTAGTGGACGACAGGTTAACCATGAGCCAGCAGTGTGCCCTGGCTGCCAAGAAGGCCAATGGCATTCTGGGGTGCATTAAGAAGATTGTGGCTAGCAGGTTGAGGGAGGTTCTCTTTCCTCTCTACTCTGCCCTAGTGAGGCCCCATCTGGAGTACTCTGTCCAGTTCCGGGCTCCCCAGTTCAAGAAAGATGAAAAGCTATTGGAGAGAGTCCAGTGGAGGGCTACGAGGATGGTGAGGGGACTGGAGCATCTGTCCTACGAGGAAAGGCTGAGGGAGCTGGGCTTGTTTAACCTGAAGAAGAGAAGGCTGCAAGGGGACCTTATGAATGCCTAAAATTAAGGGTGGGTGTCAAGAGGACAGGGCCTGGCTCTTTTCAGTGGTGCCCAGAGACAGGACAAGGGGCAATGGGCACTAACTGAAGCACAGGAAGTTCCGTCTGAACATGAGGAAGAACTTTTTCCCTCTGAGGGTGACGGAGCACTGGAACAGGCTGCCCAGGGAGGTTGTGGAGTCGTCTTCTCTGCAGATATTCATGACCTGCCTGGACAAGGTCCTGTGCAGCCTGCTCTAGGTGACTCTGCTTCAGCAGGAGGGTTGGACTAGATAATCCACAGAGGTCCCTTCCAACCCTACCATTCTGTGATTCTGTGATTCTGTGAATACCTCATTAGTCAGGGGCAGCACATTGCTGTACTGCCTTGAAGCAAACTAGTGAAAAACATGAAGTCACAGTACATTTACTTAGTGTCTATTTACTCCAGGAAAAACATTACTTCTGGTAGCAGATAACTTTTCCTTTCGTGTTTACTCATTTCTGATATCTGACACAACACAAAGAAACTAATTTTTTGCATATTTCTCATTGCCATTTGTTTATTCCACTCCAGTGCAAATGGGAAGAACAAGACTGTCTCCAGAGAGACTTCTCTACATCTCTTCTGTCCTATATTATGCCTTGCAGATAACCAAACCGGCAAGGAATTAAAAGCCTACTATATTTCTCTACTTTCCAGAGTATGTGGAAGACAAGAGACAATGCTGGTTTTAAAAGATAACAACATTGTATACATTTTATAAACCACCTAGAGGATTCCACAGCAGGCATGTACTAGAGATTAATGCAGAATTAAAAACTGCAGAATATCTTATATTCTTTATATTAAAAAATTATAATTTTAATCTAATGCTAGGTATCTTTCCCCTAGTAGTGGCTATAGAATTTTTAAAGGAAGATATACACTGTAAAGACAATAGTTGAGATTCCTTTTATTATTTTAAGCTTGGTTTACTGCAGTTTTAACGCAGCACCTGTCATGTATTTTCATTTTACAATGCAAGATCTACAACATATCAGAGTACCAGTAAATCCCAGGGCTTTTATGTGCATATGTTATTTTTACAATATTGTGCTTTTAATGTATGATAGCTTTTTTTCCTCTAATCTCTTTTTCTCTCAGAGGACCGTATACCTTTATACATACTAAGTATTTGTGGAGTGCTTAAAAATGATAAAGTAGGCATTGAGCTAATTGTTACCTGTTGAATACTTTAAAATCCATTAATTGTAAACCGTCTTACGTAGCAAAGTTTGAAGAAACTCTTTATTGACCAATGTCCAGCATACAGCACTGGAGAATTATTTCTATGTGTAGAGGCACCGTAAAAAGTCTCAGTTTCCAAGTAATATATTCCTTTCTTTGCTATTATAGGAAAAGCTGTCCTTCCCTCCTTACCCACTGCACCAAACTTCTTTGTACATTCAATGGATTTTGAAAGTCATGAGATGGCTTTTCTTCCTGTTTGTATTGTACAAGTTTTTGTCTCCAGCTGACACTTCCTTTTTTTCTTGGTAAACAAATCTAACAGGATTGTGACAATCCGATCTTCCCAATGAGTTTCAATGAGGCTGCGTAAAACTTTCTTCGCTGTTAAGGGGGAATATTATGTCTCCATTGCACCAAAGGATGGTCTGGGCTCAAATAGGCAGACTGTGCACAGAACTGTTTGCTACTTTTCCATAAAATTGGTGGGTTCTTTGTAGGGGGAGAGTGGGAGGGAACCAAGGATTATTTTTAAAGTGATTTTGCAGATATGAGCAGTACAACTCTCTGGCAGTTACAAATAGCAAATAGAAATATTCTACCTCAGCATGCTAAGCTTATCTTTTGCACATTAAATAAGAAATGATCTGTGGCTCGGCATCCCTAGAGCTAGAAACCAGCAGTACTCCAGGAAGGAAAGGATCACAGAAATATATCTCCCATAGGAAGCATTAAAATTTTTTTGGCTTATTTTAAGGCCACACTCCTTATTTCAAGGAATGCTTCCTTAATATTCCAATGCTCTTCCAAAAGGAGTAGCCTTTGATTAAAGTCATGATTTTAGTATACAAAACTCTGTCGTTAGGACAGTTGCAATAATCACATGCACAATATTTTTGTTAGCAAATGTTGTCTTTTACGGAGTCATTAGATTTTTATTTTTGTTTAACTCCAAGTAATACAATAAACCAAAAGAATGATTGGTTTAACTACCCATGCGGTAGTTACCCTACAACACATGCGGAGGATGAAGTTACATGCTATCCATACTGATCTGTACTAAATCTGTATCTGTTCTCATTTAGAAGATTTGTTACACCTTGTCTAGGATGATTGCTAATAATCTGTTTAACTCTTAGAATTGCTAGTCACCAAGACAACTTACACAGGTTTTTTTTTAAATTACTTTGATTTTCTTCAAAGAGCAGATTCTTTTTAGGCTCAATAATTCAGACCCTCAGTATTCAAACTGTTCTCTCTCATTCTTCTCCCATCTGTTTTTTCCCCTTAATTCTTTCTTGATTTAAACCTGTAGACAAAGATCTCGCAGGTTTCTGTCACCTCCTGAGTCAAATTAAAGGAGTGAAGGCATTTCTTTTCATCTGCTGGTGCAGACAGATATTTTCCAAAATTTCCTCTAGAGGCCAGTGATAACCCTTTACTTTTCTGAAGTAAAAATCAAAGACTGTTGTGCAACTAGCTAGCCTGGTCTTTTATTATGTGAAGTATCCACTTAACACCATTCAAATTTTTTTTTATTGCACAATGTGACATGTAATATGATAATACAGAGAGGCACAGAGAGGCTCATTATTTTACCTAAAGAGCCTTGTAAAATACTTACCCTGATGCTTTGCGGGAAATGATAAAAGTTATCAAATAAGATGACATGCAAAAATACTGTAACTGATTTACTTTTAAAAACACATCTCCAGTTTCTCTGCTATACATCTTAAAACCTCAATGTGGTTTTAATTATGCTTGGTGACACAATATTCTGTAGTTGATGAATTCTGTAATCTATATTTCTGCAGTTATACTGGCTCATGGGGGGGAAGATGACCCATTTAAAAAAAAAGAAAACAAATGAAAAAAGTAAAAAGATTTTCAGTAAATCTTTCCAGTGTAACAATTTTTAGCACTTTTACTTTATGATTAATGGCAAGTTCAGAAATGTTATATTAACATACCCTAAATGAAACTCAGAGAATAGATCTAGATTATATGTGTAAATGGCTTCTAGCACAGCTCTTCAGGTAAAGCAATTTAGATCACTTATGCAAACTGAAGGGAGAATTTGAACATGTTTTCCTAAAGATAGTTTGGTTGCCACACCACTTTGTATCTTTTGGCTCTGCCAAAAGTGGCCTGCCCAATGTAAGTTGACAAATTACTTTGGTGTGTAAAAGATGAGGAAGAAGGTTTTTATTGTACTGTTATGGTCGGGGAAGACCCAAGCCTAGAGATTCATTGTTGTTCCCTGAGTGAGATTAAGACACAAATGAGGTCAAATGCTGCCAGTAAAACAGGTTTATTGATCACCTATTCAAACGAAGGCATGAGGAAACAGTGACAGGAAAGAGAGGAAAAGACACCTAGCAAGCAGTCAGGATAGAGTTGCAAGAGACAATCACCGCCATGGATCCAGTAGCGTCCCTTTGGCTCGTAGCTCCTGTGTGCATCGGTGGTAGGGGTCCCCTCGTTGTTTGGTCACACGGCCTTTTATAAGGTGTTTGGGGAGATTGTTCCCTAGGCAGTGGCAACTTTCCCCACAGTCCCCCACTGCCGTGCATGTTTTATTTTCTCAGTTCTGGCTCTGGCAGGTCAGGGAGGGGGGTCAGTGTCTAGACACATTTTCCACAATGAGGTACGCATCCTCTAACTCCCTTCAAAGCTGGTTTCGGGTGGCTGTTTATTCCTTGTCTGGTTTGTGTTTGGCTGGCCCGCCAGGAGGTCCTGCATCAAGCTTTGCAAACAAGCTTTGAGGCAACTGTCTTAAGATACCGTCTCAGACATGGACATCTGTCCGGTATCTTGGACTTACAGTCTCACAGACGGATAGTTATGCCACTATGCAACCCCATAAGAACAAAACCTGTTGTAGAGGCTCTGATTTTAGCTTTAGGGACAAACCTAGCAAAAGTCTCATCCAAAAACATGCTTCTATTTATTACTTAAATATGCGTCTGTATATGTGATCATAAGTGCACACAGAGAGCTCTTCATAGCTGTCTTCTGTGTGGCGATGAAAGAAGAGGATGCAAAGCCCTACTGTATTGACAAAGGGCTGCTGAAATGAGCCCTGCATGGTTGGTGCCAGGCTTATGAGAAGCACTTGGTGTAGACATCATAGACTATGCCTGTCACTGCATAGTAAAGAGAGCTGGAAAGTTACTTAATCTACTTGACACCAGTTTGTAGATCAGTGACCTAAAAGATTGCAGTCCTAAGGGAACTGTTCTGGTCTGTTGTGCACTAAATCTAGCTGAAAAATTTGTTACATTCTCAATTACTTAAATGTGTTCTTACATCAAATGACATTTAACAATATAAAATCATTCTTCAGTTTTTCAAAGTGGAAAAAATCTTCTAGAATAAGGCAAAAATTTGAAAAGTTATAACATATTTGAGTATTATACAAGCTGAAGAATTTTCTTGCAATGGGATATTTATTCTTGTCATTGCCTTGAAAAGAAGCTTCTTTTTAGTTTATTTTCCATTATAAAATTACATTTCAGTAAACAGCATTTTCTGAATTGGAGTGTTTTTCAGTTAATAATCTGAAAGGGCTTCACAATTTCAATTTGGCTTCTAAGTCATACTCGTGATCTTAAGAAACATTTGATGGAATTGACAGTGTTCGGTTTACAGTTGGACTCGATGACCTTAAAGGTCTTTTGAACCCTAAATGATTCTATGATTTTAATAAATCTATTTTTAGATTTAATAAATCAAATATTTCCCTGTTTGGAAAACGGTTTTATTTTCCTTTTATTTTTTTTCTGAAAAATCAAAATCCCCAAACCTTTTGTTAAAGTGATGGTGAAACATAAAAAAAATGAAGCAAAATAAAAGGGAATAATGGCTTGCTGCTTTGAGGGTTTGAAAGATGGATAGTCCAGATCTCCATTTTCTCCTACTGAAGTGACAATGGGCAAGTAGCAGTCTTACCAAGTTTAATTTTGAAAGATATTTTACAGCGATAGAATGTTCCTAAAATGAATGCACTACAGGTCATGATATCTTCATGACCAGCAGTAGCTGGTTTCTCCAAATAGACTAATTTTTCCATAACATAGTACTGTGGAATTATTAGTAAAATTAAGGTTTTACATCTGAAAATTAAGGTTTATATGAAAACTGTAGCAGTGTTCACCCATTGAGGAAAAGCATGAAATCAAAAGGAGATCTGAGGATGGGACACAGCTGCAGCAGGCATGCGAGGAATCCACTAACACAGCAACTCCCTGCAATGTACCACAGAGGATGGAATGGAGTGGAGACTCCGTGGCCCTGCTCTGTGATGATAAAGTGGGAAGAAATGGTTCTCTAGAACTGATAAGCAGCTCATCTGGCCCCCTGAGCCAACAGGTTTTCGAAACCATGCCAAAGTGCTACCCTCTCGTGAACTTTGCTCATTTTAATATCATTTTAATATCAAAACACACCTCCATCCTGAAGGCTACCCGTCTCTGAGGTGCGACCACCCCTCTTCGAGTCTGCGCTCTCCATTTTTCGTAAACTATACCTTTAAACATAAAGAGAGAAAATTTTACACCAATCATGTTAAAAGGTATGTATGACTATAGTCACTCAAACTCCACCTTAAAGGTAGAGAGAATATAAAAGTAGCTAGGGAAATGGGGGATTTTCGGAGAAGAAGATCTTTGGAGGAAAAGAAGATAACACCGTGAGCAGGTCAAGGGAAACTCCACCTCAAACTGCCTCCGACAACTGGGATTGGCCGATGGGATTAGCCTTGCTTCTCCCCCCTTTGGGACGCCTTGGGTGAGACTTAAACTAAACGCTTTTTTCTCGGGTATAGCTACTCCCTAATGTTTATAGCCAGGCTGTATTATTTATAACCTTTTCACACGTTTTATATTTGCACGTGCTTTCTTGCAGACAGTCACTATCACCGGCAATTCAAAAAACCTATATAACTTTTGCACAAATAAAACTGCACTGTTTAAGTGGCCAGTTGTCACAGTTTCTCACTGAACGCGACCAAATGCGGCCGTGCTAGTTCATGAGTGTGACTGGACTGAAGGTGCAGACTGCTATTAGTGTATCCAGAATCGTGGTAGTTTAATATACGTATTAAACGTGACTGGACTGGTAGTGGCAAATTGGACATCACTCAGAATTTAAACCTAGCCGCACCTAGCCTCTCACTTCGGTGAAGAACGTTAGAAAGCAAGGGGGTTTATTTTCTGCCAAATTAACGTGACAAGTACCTCTTTCTGAACAAACACTGCAGAGAGATTAAGTGCTTTATTTATACGCGGAGGCTGCATGCTGTTTGATCAGTTAACACAAGTTAACTTTTTCTGCTTCTGATTCCTTTTATGTGATCCTTTATAATAAAAAGATTTTCTGATGTATCTGAAGTCAATTTCAATCAGTGTAGTATTGCAGGGTCTGTGAAACTGTAGTCTTTCCTACTTGCAGGCACGCACAACACGTACATGCACAGAGAAGTGAAAGAGACTATCTTTTCTAAATATATGCTAGTATGGGAAAACAAAAGAGAGTGACATGGGAGACAGGTCTAAGTGTTCAAAGCAAAAATACTCTATACTGCTATAAGCTGGGATTTCACAAAATACCAGCGTAAGAGAATTTGCTGTAATAAATTCTGTACCTGATTAACACATTGCAGTCATATATTTTCCTTCATGAAGCAAAGCAAGAACTTGTTGAGATGCTGCAAAGAAATATACGTGCTCCTAGAAGAACCTATGGGCTTCTTTATTTCTTGCCATGTATTTTTGAAATGCCTGAGCACCAGATGGTGTGCTCTTGCAATGTTGGGCAGATGCAACAGCTTAAAAAACAGTTTGTTTTACTTAAGCGTAAAATCTTTTATATCTACAGTGCTAATGGAAAATAAATCATTTATCAGTTTGGGGAAAGCCTCTGATTCTAAATTTCTTCACAGAGACCAGCTGAGTATCTCTGCATCTGCAGAGTCAGCACACTCTAGGATGCAACATAACATTTGACTTCTGTGTTTTCAACACTTCTGTGGCTGAAGTATAGCTATTGTAGCACTCTCCGTGAAAAAATATTGGAGAGATGCTGATAGACCTAGCATGCAATTTCATTCTGTACTCTTCTGGGAGGAAAGCTGTACTTCCCCAGTCCCTTCCACACACATAGCAATGAAGGATGATATTGACAAACAGGACCTGTACTTGAGATTGAAAGCACTATCTAGAAGGCAGAAATAGCTTCACATAGGCAGAAAAATAGTAAGTCTCCTAGCACTAAAGGAGACATTGATCAGAAGTGGCTTCTATTGATCCCCTCTGATGCCAAGAAGTCTACAAACACACAGAACTGAAATAAATACGTACTTTACTGCAAATGATTCCTTCTTCATGTGGTTTAAATGGTGATTTTTATTCAGGCAAGCTTTGATTTCTTCTAAAAGCCATTCCTCTGCACGGTGTTTGTGCATTGCAGATTTTTCTGCCCTTTGCCTGGATGACTTCAGCCTTTCTTGACTTCATTGGTATTCAAGATCCTAGCAGATATGAACTGCAGAGGAAGGCAGGGGATAACCCACCGAGTTCACAGATAAAAATTAAAATGAATAGTCACAACTTACATGACGTCGTATGTCTTTCTGGGTCTTCAACTACTTGGACCTTTGTGAAATGTGACGTAACCAGGCAAATACTGGAGAATCCCATAACACCAAAGGAAATAAGGATGGCAGAACTCCTCAGTCTGATCTTTGATCGAGAAGGATAGCTGATACATATCACAGAATCACAGAATGGTAGGGGTTGGAAGGGACATCTGTGGGTCATCTAGTCCAACCCCCCTGACAAAGCAGGGTCACCTACAGCAGGCTGTAGAGGACTGCGTCCAGGTGGGTCTTGAATATCTCCAGAGAAGGAGACTCCACAACCTCCCTTGGCAGCCTGCTCCAGTGCTCCGTCACCCTCAGAGGGAAGAAGTTCTTCCTCATGTTCAGACGGAACTTCCTATGTTTCAGTTTGTACCCGTTGCCCCTTGTCCTGTCTCTGGGCACCACTGAAAAGAGTCTGGCCTCATCCTCCTGATACCCACCCTTCAGATATTTGTAAGTATATATTAGGTCCCCTCGCAGCCTTCTCTTCTTCAGGCTGAACAAGCCCAACTCCCTCAGCCTCTCCTTGTAGGAGAGATGCTCCAGTCCCCTCACCATCCTCGTAGCCCTCTGCTGGACTCTCTCCAGTAGCTCCTCATCTTTCTTGTACTGGGGAGACCAGAACTGGACACAGTACTCCAGATGGGGCCTCACTAGGGCAGTGTAGAGGGGAAGGAGAACCTCCCTCGTCCTGATGACCACACTCCTCCTAATGCACCCCAGAATGCCATTAGCTTTCTTGGCAGCCAGGGCACATTGCTGGCTCATGGTTAACCTTTCATCCACCAGGACACCCAGGTCCCTCTCCGCAGAGCTGCTCTCCAGCAGGTCCACCCCAAGCCTGTATTGATGCATGGGGTTGTTCCTCCCCAGGTGCAGGACCCTGC
>Ga0065711_1038853_pt1 | contig 18341 bp, 7 predicted proteins | sample Hoacrofraction12_FD_59098 | JGI IMG/M metagenome (GOLD analysis project Ga0065711, IMG submission 59098) | Hoatzin crop microbial communities from Cojedes, Venezuela - Epithelial fraction 12 v2 (version 2) | ecosystem: Host-associated > Birds > Digestive system > Esophagus > Crop | place... | reverse complement strand
TTCAGGCTGAACAAGCCCAGCTCCCTCAGCCTCTCCTCATAGGAGAGATGCTCCAGTCCCCTCATCATCCTCGTAGCCCTCCGCTGGACTCTCTCCAGCAGCTCCTCGTCTTTCATGAACTGGGGAGCCCAGAACTGGACAGAGTACTCCAGATGGGGCCTCACTAGGGCAGAGTAGAGGGGGAGGAGAACCTCCCTTGACCTGCTGGCCACACTCTTCTTAATGCACCCCAGGATACCATTGGCCTTCTTGGCAACATCGGCACACTGTTGGCTCATGGTTAACCTGTCATCCACCAAGACACCCAGGTCCCTCTCCGCAAAGCAGAGAGCAGACCTCCAGCAGGTCCACCCCAAGCCTGTACTGGTGCATTGGGTTGTTCCTCCCCAGGTGCAGGACCCTGCACTTGCCCGTGTTGAACTTCATCAGGTTCCTCTGCGCCCAACTCTCCAGCCTGTCCAGGTCTCGCTGAATGGCAGCACAGCCTTCCTGTGCATCCACCACTCCTCCCAGTTTTGTGTCATCAGCAAATCAGATCATTGATGAAGAAGTAGAATAAGACTGGGACAGGTACTGAGCCTTGAGGAACACCACTAATTACCAGCCTCCAACTAGACTCAGCGCCGCTGATGACAACCCTCTGAGCTCTGCCATTCAGCCAGTTCTCAATCCACCTCATTGACCACTCATCCAGCCCGCACTACCTGAGCTTGCTTACAAGGATGTTATGGGAGACTGTGTCAAAAGCCTTGCTGAAGGCAAGGTAGACAACATCCACTGCTCTCCCCTCATCTACCCAGCCTCCTATTTATACTGATTACTATAGCAACCAAGGTCACCGATAGACCTCTTAGGTCCCGCAAGGGAGCAATCAGAGCGTGTCGCACTTGCAGGGTGGGGTGGACAGGACAGATGACCCGATATTGACCAATGTGGTATTCCATGTCATGCATGTCATACTCCATTTAAAGCTGGGGGATCACGAGGGTCTCGCTCTCTTCATCCATGGCCAGCTGCTGAATAGGACCCTGCTCATTGTTCTGCCTGTGATCCTGATCCAGATTCCGATCTGTGCGTTCCTGAGTCCAGTCCCTGTCTACTGCTGAGGCCAGTCCGGGGCTTCCTGGTACCGCCTGGCAGCTGCTGGTGGGACATCAGCACCCCAACACCCAACTCTGGGAAACTCTGTATTGATTGTAGGGAGGTGGTTGTCGGTCTCTTCTCCCAAATAAGAAGTGATAGGATGAGAGGTAACAGTCTCATGTTGCACCAGGGGAGGTTTAGACTGGATACTAGGAAAAATTTATTTACTGAAAGGGTTATCAAACATCTGAACAGGGAAATGGTGGTCGCCATCCCCGGAGGTCTTTAAAAGACATGCAGAAGTGGCAGTTAGGGACATGGTTTAGTGGTGGACTTGGCAGTGTTAGGTTTACGGCTGGACTTGATGATCTTAAAGGTCTTTTCCAACCTAAATCGTTCTATTCTATGATGTGATATTCCTCTGACAAATCACAAGCAAAGTGAATATTATTTGGCTGTCAATTAGACGGTTTGCTCAAAGGGAGGAAAATGCCATAATTCCTTTATGTTTCAAATCTCACTACCGGACAGATAACACTGAGGCAGATACTAAAAACCTGAAACACCTCTGATGGATCTGAAAAAAGCTGAGACCAGCTGGTTCCACATGAATGCCCTTTACCCTCTCCACTGTACACAATGTGCCTGCTGCCAGTTACCAATCTAATAAACTAAAGTTTCTCCAAAGAACAGTAAAAATAAATAAAGCCCGGAGTTCAGGCAACTGCCTTGGTGCAGCCATAAGCAAATGAAACTGTAACAACATGACAGGCTTTATGTCTGCCTTGGCCTACATTCCACAGTCCCCCTGCTGAGACCTTGTGGCTGTCAAGCGCTCCTGATCATGCCCCAGTGATCCCAAACCTCTTCTGCTCAGTGGGTGAAATACCCAAATCGCAGTCAGCAGATGTCTGGCACACAGCCAGCAGAATGAGACAGCACCACATCGTTAGCAACAACAACGGAACAATGTCAGCACAGAAGGCAGCAAGTGAAACTCTGGCCAGCACTCCATTACACGCACTAACAAAAAAGCAGCAGGATTCTATGAAGACACGTTTGACATTTTTGCTATGGGCAGAAATGCTCAAGTACTCCTAACTAAGGAGCATTCCTAACATTGACTGCAGCAAGAACCCAAAAATACTTGGGTTCTTCAGAAAAAAAATCCCCAGCATTCATCCCCAGTTGCATTATCAAGTAAATTATGAAGAGTCTTTGAGCTCATAGAACAGGAGGTTTTTTTGGGATTCAGAAATGTTATTCCATTTCCAAGAAGAAAGAAAACAAGCTCTTGCAATCTATGTGATTTTCAGAGCAAATAAACCGTCCATCAGACAAAAGCAATTAACCTCATTATCTTCAACCTCCATTTAAATTTTCCGCTTTTCTCTGTACCTCCCCTGCTATGCTTCTAGCCTTGTCTATCACAGCTTGTCAAGCACAGCTGCAAATTCAAGAAGGAAAATGCCCCTATATGGCAGGTGAGGAGGAGATTTGGATGGTTCAAATCACTCCCTTTACAAATCACTTTCCTGATTCATAGGGTCACACTGTAAGAAAGAGAGACCCTGCTTCTGCGGCTCACTTGGAAACACGCTGATGCTTTGCGTTCTTTTGTTCTGCAAACGAAAATCTCCCATCAAGTCCTTCATGTTTTGGCTTCATGTGGTGGATGACCTCTTCTAAAGTTTGCTTAAAACAGCTACCACATCTCCACATTCACCACACTTTCAACCAGTAGAAAGTTCTGCACAGACTCATCACTGGAAATCACAAAGAACATGGGTTGTATGGCAGCTACCAAACCACAATCAGTTTGCTAAGTCTACGGAACACTCCAAAATCATCACACATGTCACAATGCAAGTGACACTTATTAGTGTCTTAAGTACACTTTTCTGCAGTTAACCTACCAGTTGTTTCAGTTGTTCCATTTCCTAAAAGAGTAACTTCATAGACAGGCACTATATTCTCCCTCGTATGCCTAGGGCTTTCTCTTTGTTACTCTCCCCTTGTACTGCAGTTCTCCCTTTGATCTCTGTTCTCTAAATTACTCTGGTCTTCTCCCAGGGCATATGCAGAAAAAAACCCTGTTGGAACCGGAGTTCTGCCAAATCTAAATTCACTGACACTTAAAGAAATTCCACTTGTCCTCAAATCAGACTGAAAAGAATCTCTAATGATGGCTTATTTTTAATTCTTATTAAGTAGGGGACTCTAATGAATTTTCTTGATTTATTGGGGGAGTAAGGCAGATCTAGGTTTTCATGGATTGCTTCATGAATATTTCTCACTACATACTGGATGTCATTATTCTACTGAGAATCAATTAGCCCAAATGTTGTTATGACAGTTACAGAACAATTGTTTTTTTAGCTACAATTTACAGTGTTCTGTCTCTTCCCAAGCAATCTTCACAGAAATGCTGAAAACTTCAAACATAATCAGGTAGTGAAAGAAAATCTCTTTGATGAGAAAGAAATATATGTGATTGGGAGGGTTTTCTAGAAGAAAACATAAGCTTTTTACTCCTAGATATACGCTGCTACTTCAGAGTAATCCAACTGAATGTATAAGCAAGCAAAGCAGCAAAAGGAGGATTTAATTTATTTTCTCTGTTTCATTGATTCAATTGTAGACATTTCACAAGGAAGCGACAAATAAGCAAGGCTCTCTTTGGCTTTTTAATACAGATGCTGAAAAATCATTTTCCATAGGCCATAGCATCACAAATTCACTATGTCTGACGCACTTTCATTCGCAAACACTCCCCTCCCCACTTCTCTCCTGTCCTTTCAGAACTACCATGAATATTAGAACAAACATAGCAACCTGGGAGATGACTTACAAGGCAAAAGTCATATTCCGTGTGGTGGAACACGCATACTTACAGAAACTGTTCCGAGAGCCAGACAGGCTCACTATCATACACATTGGACACTCTAATGGACCAAAGCAAAAAAAAGACCGAGCGTGAAGACACCTCTCTCTTTAAATGCATTTCCCTTTGCCATGAGAGGAACTCAGAATAGAAATATGAGGAGAGGCAAGTAAGTGCAACGGACAGGGGAAGTAAACAGAACAAACAAAGTGCGATCACAGGTACCACATAACAAGATCAACTGATCAAAAATGGTAAGTGATAAGAAAGAAATAGAAGCTCGTTCCAACAGCAATGGTGGTGTTCCCTCTCAAGACATGAGAAAAACGCTACCTATGTTTAGAAGCAGAGTCATGGTGCAGCAACAACTATGCTATTTACAATACAATGACAATACTCAAGTCCTAGAACTATGAATGGGTGTCAAGAAAAAAAAAAATTGGAGGTCTGTCCTGTATGATATACCAAACTCGACTAACATCAGGTCTACCAGCACCTATGACCAGCAGCATGTGAGAGTGAGGCTTGTATCATTTTCAGTCTCTCTCCAAACACAACTCTGCTCTGTCCACTGCTGACAGACGCAGCTAAGAAGGTGTTCCAGAAAATGGTGTAAGCTGTTTGGTTTCCCAAAAACATTTGAGCTTGTAGCTCAGTTCATGAGCTCCTTTCTACACTCTCAAATGAAACAATTTGGAGAGAGAAAGACGGGATAGTGCTTTGGATGAAGCCTCTACTTCAAAGAAAATGACAAAAAGCCAACTGGTCTTTGTATTAAAGGCAGTTCCATAAAAAAGGACTTCCTGCCTCTCGCCACATTCACAGAATCATAGAATGCTTTGGGTTGGAAGGGACCTTTAGAGGTCATCTAGTCCAACTCCCCTGCACTGAGCAGGGGCATCTTCAACTGGGTCAGGTTGCTCAGAGCCCCATACAACCTGACCTTGAATGTTTCCACGGATGGGGCATCTCCCACCTCTCTGGGCAACCTGTTCAAGTGCTTCATCACCCTCATTGTAAAAAATGTCTTCCTTATATCCAGCCTAAACCTGCCCCACCCTTAGCATAAAACCATTACTCCTTTGTCCTGCAACAACAGGTCTTACTAAAAAGATTGTCCCCATCTTTCCTACAGGCCCCCTTTAAGTACTGAAAGGCTGCAATAAGGTCTTCCCAGACCCTTCTCTTCTCCAGGCTGAAAAGCCCCAACTCCCGCAGCCTTTCCTCTCAGGTGTTTCATTGTCTGATTGTTTCTGTGGCCTCCTCTGGACCTGCTCCAACAGGTCCTTCTTGTGCTGAGGGCTCCAGAGCTGGATGCAGGACTCCAGGTGAGGTTTCATCAGAGCAAAGTAGAGTGCCAGAATCACCTCCCTTGACCTGCTGGCCACGCTGCTGGGGATGCAGCCCAGAATATGATTGGCCTTCTAGGCTGCAAGCACACATTGTTGACTTATGTCCAGCTTTTCGTCCATCAGTACCCCAGGTCCTTCTCCGCAGGGCTGCTCTCAATCCCTTCATCCCCCAGTCTGTATTGATACTAAGAACTGCCCCGACCCAGGTGCAGGACCTTGCACTTGGCCTTGTTGAACCTCATGAGGTTCACATGGGCCCACCTCTCCGGCTTGTCCAGGTCTCTTTGGATGACATCCCATCCTTCTGGTGTGTCAACTGCACCACTCAGCTTGGTGTCATCTGCAAACTTGCTGAGGGTGCACTCGATCACGCTGTCTATGTCCTTGATGAAAATGTTAAACAGCAATTCCTTTTTTCCAAGTTTCGATTAACTGACTCTATGATCAGACTTGGAACTTTCATTTCATTTAACTTTAGTACTCAAAATTCACAGCAAAGATCTTTTGCAAAGATAATGTTTTACTGGACCACAAGACATTCAGACTTGCTCTCCCATCATGGGATATGACGACTTCTGTCCTAACAGCAATGAAAGTCATACATTTAAAAAATAAGTAGCTGCAGCCCTGTGACTATTCAGTGAACAAAACCAAACAGCACCAGTTTAGTTTGCATGATGGCAATGAAATCACTGTGCAGTTATAAAAAAAAAACAGAGCTGAAAATGTATCTGTTACCTCTCTCTAATGCAGAGTGACAGCCAAACACAAACATATTTTCAAGGGTATTGTTGCAAGGACTGCAAGGAAAATCTATGTGTCCAGATAGATCCAACTGTCTATCATTAAACATTCCGTTAACCTCACCCACAGTAGCAATTAACAGGTTCACAGTATTTATCAGTTGCTAGTTGGTTAACATGCAGGCCAAGAGAGAAAGCACATTCCCTACTTTCCAGTATACTGCCACGCAGCTAAAAATGAGGCAAAAAATGCCCAGAGATTAGTTACCAAAAACCACTGCTGGCAACAAGACTAAGAACTTTGTACGACAGTGATTTACCTTCATATCTGGGTGATTTGGGTCCTCCTTTATCCCTTTTGGACACCCTTGCTGTGATGTTTTTATTCCACCATAATCATTAACCTTACACCCAAATCTCCTGATGCACTTCTGGAAACAATTTATTCAGTGAACAAACACACACTTGGGTTTTTTTCTTCATATTCAGTTGGACAACTATCTAAAAGACTGCTAGTGAGAAACCAACCTGTTCCTTTCTCTTGCCTAAGTATAATATGGAAGATTACACCCAAGTATAATATTGAAGCAGTTTCTGAGTTTTTAATCCCCACATGTAAGAGTCCCACGCCTGCAATGTTTTCTATATTTGGGATACGGGAGCTTATTCTCTAGGAGATAAGCTCAAGAGTGAAATGAGTTGTAAAAACACAAAAGTGAACCCTTCATCAGCAAAAAGAGATTTGGCTTGCTGTTCTTCACTAAACCTGGGAACTGCAGTAGAAGTATGCTCATAGAAATACAGGGCTAACTAATTTTGTTCTCTTGTAGAGGAAGTGGAATTGAACAAGGCATTTCTCTGGCAGCAATCATTCTCTGTCCAAACTAACACTTCCAAGGAACTGCTGCTAAAATTGACATTGTTCATTAGCCTGCAATACACACCCCGTTCTTTGATCCAGAGGGAATAACTCCCCAAGTTGGCAGCTACTGGCACTTCCCTGTTTATGTGGAAAAAACAGATGCTTTGTGCCAAGTGTGAATAACCTGAAAAGAAAAATCTAGTAGTTATTTCAGTATTTCGTTGGTGGATAAAAGAAGAGCAACTGTCATCATCTATCTGGACTTGTGCAAACCATTTGACACTGTCCCACATGACATCCTTGTCTCTAAATTGGAGAGACATAGATTTGATGGATGGACCATTTGGTGGATAAGGATTTGGCTGGATGGTCGCACTCAAAGAGCTGTGGCCAACGGCTCAATGTCCAAGTGGACACCAGTGATGAGGTTTTTCTCAGGAGTTGTATTCGGACCGGCACTGTTTTAACATGTTTGTCAATGACATGGACACCGGGATTGAGCACACCCTCAGCTGGTTTGCCGATGACACCAAGCTGAGTGAGGCAGTCAAAACACCCGAGGAACGGGATGCCATCCAGAGGGACCATGGCAGGCTTGAGAGGTGGGCTCATGCGAACCTCATGAAGTTCAACAAGGCCAAGGGCACATTCCTGCCCAACAGTCAGGGCAATCCAAACCACAAACACAGGCTGGGCGGAGAATGGATTGAGAGCAGCCCTGAGGAGAGGGACTTGGGGGAGCTGGTGGATGAAAAGCTGAACATGCACTGACAGACAATGTGCGCTCGCAGCCCGGAAAGCCAAGTATACCCCAGGCTGCATCCCCAGCTGCGTGGCCAGCAGGGCGAGGGAGGGAGTTCTGCCCCTCTGCTCCACTCTGGTGACAGCCCCCCCCTCCCCCCCCCAGGGTTCCTGCGTCCAGCTCTGGAGCCTTCAGCACAGGAAAGACATGGACCTGTTGGAGTGGGTCCAGAGGAGGCCACAGAAATGATCAGAAGATGGAACACCTCTCCTGTGAGGAAAAGCTGAGAGAGTGGGGCTTTTCAGCCTGAAGAAGAGAAGGCTCCAGGGAGACCATAGAGCAGCCTTCCAGTGCCTGAAAGGGCCTACAAGAAAGCTGCAGAGGGACTTTTGATAAGGGCATGCAGTGATAGGACAAGGGCTAATGGCTTTACACTAAAAAGAGGGTAGATGTAGACTGGACCTAAGGAAGAAATTCTTTACTATGAGGGTGGTGAGGCACTGGCACAGGTTAACCAGAAAAGCTGTGGCTGCCCCCTCCCTGGAAGTGTTCAAGGCCAGGCTGCACAGGGCTTTGAGCAAGCTTGTCTAGTGAAAGGTGTCCCTGCCCATGGCAGGGGGGTTGGAACTCGACAATCTTTAAAGTTGCTTCCAACCCAGACCATTCTACAACGCCCAAGCTAATTCTGAATTCCTTAAATTCAAAATCCCTGCTTCGCTGACTATTTAACAATTATAACTGAATACTGATAATCACACTGAATTCTTCTCTTTCATGTTTTCTCATATCTTTCACAAAGGGCCTGGGATCTTAGCTTCATGAGACAATGTGCATGACAGAGTGAGTAAGCACTGGAATGAAAACTCATATTGATTCATTTATCTAAGTAGTGTGACACTACTGTGCACCGCACTTGAGCTGCTAACCTTACTACCTTACTCTAAGATCAAAGAAAAAGGTCAGAATTCCCAACACGACAGGAATAGTTATAAAGCTATCTCGTTTAGCTGCTGACTTAGCATACCATCACACAGACTGACTCACCTGCTCTCTGCAGCACACCACCTGTTTCGCCGTAATCACTCAAATCACAGATGAGAGCCAGAACACACAGCACAAAGCACAAAGACCCTAATGGACCTTTCTTACCAAGAAGTGACTAGTCATGGGAAGAGCACAGTTTGATCTGATTTCAACCAGTAGCAGAGGTAGCCGCAGGTTCCTTAAAACGACCTGTTGTACAGCTCCACTGAAGACTCTCTTGTGTGCCTATATTGTCTACCAGAGCTATAAACTTTCACATCCAAACACACTAATGTCTGAAACTAGAGCTTTCTTAACACCAACACCACCCTGCATGGAACTGGCAGAAAAAAAAAAAAAAAATCTGAGAAAAACTGGTATCAGTTGCATTTTAACAAGAAACTAACAGCCACTTTTGTCACACATCCTAAGCAAACCATAGCCCTCAATGACTTAAGGCAGTTGTTGGAGTGGAACTAGGTTTTATTTGAACAGATGTCACTACATTTTTCTGCTGAGAAAGAATGCCATTTTACTTGTCTGCTTCAGTCACAACACGCTACGCTGATATTACTTCTTTTCTTTCTCTTTGGATTCAAAATTGAGGGGCACTTAAGAAAGGAGAACTCCAGCACCAAGGCCCTGTAATATAATACTGAAGACATTCATCCACCTGTTTCCTCTACCACAAGTCAGCTTGAAACTCTGAGGCTAATACAGAAATCTAGAATTTTCTAACGCAACTCTCCTATAAGTAGAAATAACACTGTTTTCTCCTTAGCTCTCACATATGGTCCTAATACCTCAACCTCCAATCTCTCAACTCTTTCAATTGTTGATGGATTTCATCTCTAGAAGGCCTCTGGAAGCCAGGAATACATTAGTTCCACTTTGTTAGTATAGCAGCCACGGAGTAAAAGCGTGACCTCGTGTCCCAGGTCCGTTCACTGTCAACACTGTATCTTGTATCTCACCCCTACCCTTCCCCACTTATCTTTTTGGTTTAAGCATATTGAAACGAAAGCACAGACAGCGAAGCTGGATCACAATTTCTAGACTTCCTTGTTTGACCAGTGCAAACCTCTACTAAGGAACAGCAAAATGGGCAGACACCCTTTCAAAGGAAAGAAGCTTTAAAGGCATCAGTCTGGTGGCAGAAAAGTTTTCGTTCTTCTTTTATAAAAAGAAAAAAAACAAAAGAGTGTCTGACATGTCAGCATTTAGTATCTTTCAGCAGAACCCCTCTTCCCAGGAAAGAATTAAGGCGGACATCTGAAATCAGGATACAAGTAGCAAGGAGCACACCTAACACCATGTCCTGGTTTTGGTAAAAACGGAACTGATTCTCTTTTCGTGGGTCTTTCTTACAGCTAAGTCCTTCTAAGTAACTTCATTTTTCTGAAGCTGGCTGCATATTTTAAAGACACCGTCCGCTCCAAAGCTAGTAACTCCTAATGTTTATAGTCTTACTGAGCTAACGGTAGGAAAGGAATGCAGAAAAAGGCTCCTGTTTATAATAATGATTATTATAGCAGCCAAGGTCACCGATAGACCTCTTAGGTCCCGCAAGGGAGGAGTCGGAAAGAGTTGCACTTGCAGGGAGGGGCGGATAGGACAGGTGACCCGATATTGACCAATGTGGTATTCCATGTCATACACATCATACTCAGTTTAAAGCTGGGGGATCACGAGGGTCTCGTCTCTTTGTCCATGGCCAGCTGCTGAATAGGACCCTGCTCATTGTCCTGCCTGTGATCCTGATCCAGATTCCAATCCGTGCATTCCTGAGTCCAGTCCCTGTCTACTGCTGAGGCCAGTCCGGGGCTTCCTGGGGCTGCCCTGCAGCTGCTGGTGAGACACCAGCACCCTGGCACCCAATTCCGGGATGCTCAGTATAGGTTTTGTATATTTTGTTTTATTTCTCTTATTATTAATATTATTAGTAATATTAGTGTTATTAGTAAAGCTGGTTTTATATCCAATTAGTAGTCTCTCTCCCTTTTCCTCCTTTTCCCCTTCCTCTAGTGGGAGGGCGGGGGTTAACAGAGAGCATGTGCCACTCATTTATTGCTGCCCTGCTCTAAACAGTGACACACCGAAACTATGTTTGGCTATCATCCTAACTACAGTTCTTCAATAGAAAAGCCAAAAAAGACTAAGATCCCCAAATCTTTGAATTGTAATCCTTTTCTACGTGATTGTACAAAGTTCTCCACACCGCTCGCACTTTCCAGGAAAGCATATGCTGCCTTGTATTTCAATCAAATTTGGAGCCTGACTGAGGGACAGGGACATACTAATGAGCCCTAGATAACAAAACCAGAGTGCCAAAGCATATATAGAGCCACTCCAATATAAGCTTTTGCAAACCCAGTAACAGTAAGAGCATTTTTAAACTTTTCCCTGTAATTTTTTTCCCTACAATATCTTACTTTCTTACTGTGTTCTCACTGTAAATAATAAGAGTAACAGTAGAACAAAAAGTTGTCCATTGTTAAAAAGAGAAAGAAGCTTCACTATTTTTTCCTCTGACTTCGTAAGAGAGATGACAGCCACTGGTAGCCTTTTGTTTTGTATATAAGCCCAGACAGGATGGCCAGATTTCTTTCCCAGGAAGCAATTTCACAAAGCAAAAATTCTGCCTTGTGGATGATTTCAATGGCTTTTGTAAAGCCATTTGTTGTGAGATACGGCTGCACACATGACATGCCAAGCCCTGCCCCATGCTATTACTCACTGCTGCAGCACAGCGCCAAAAGCAGCAGCATGAGAAAACACAGGACAGAATTTATGCCTGGAGACACAAGCAGTCCCCTGAACACCCAGTGTAATCAATCTTATGCTGAACTGGAGAAAAGGGTTCTGTCATAGCACACTGCTCACTGGAAACAGAGAAGACAGCAAGTAATCTATGCAGGAAAAGCACACATAGATTTCAAAATACTCAGGAAGAACCCTTTCCATGTAAGACAGCAACTCCTTTGGTAACCAAATGCATGGGAAGGTTTCAATTTCCAATAATTTTTAGGAAATTTATAATTTTATTAAAATGAGATCACATTGTGGTACAAATCAAACTTTCATCACCATGAGCACAGAGAGTCTACCAACTCTGTGTCACTAGTATTACCAATGTTATCACACAATAAAAATGAAAAGATATTGTTGAAAAGCAATTCAAAATGTCCTCTAGAAACACCGCAAAACACAAAAAATAATTTCAAGGCTAGTATTTTAACAAATACCGTGTCTCAATTGTAGAAGAAATAGCAAGAGTATTTAACTAGATTTAAAAATAACCTTGGAAATACACTCCCAAAGACTTTACGATTCTCATGTCTAGTCTTCCTTATGTTAAACAGTATCACTCATGTTAATCCCACTCCTGTCAATCCCCAGGCAGTACAGTCCCACTCAGGGCAATAATTTATGCACGGATAGATAATCTGGAAAGTGGAAATTAATTATGAGGACTTCTCACTATGACAGGTGTCTCTCTACAGGTGGCAAAATCTGGAAATATCCAGCAAAATCACAGCTTCGACCTGAAAACATTTAAGCAGATAACTGAAACAGCGAGGAAGACAGAACATAATTAAAAATAAAATAAAAATATTCACTGAATATATCTGTCCAGAACAGTGATAATCAGAATGTTGAGTTGAATATTATACATCCATGTAGCCTCAGCAGTATTGAGTATCCATAACAGGACATCATTTTGCAGCACTAGTACCCTTTATGGGCTAAACATCAGCAGACAACCAGACGGAGGACAGAAGCAAGGTCATGATAGTTTTCTTGTGGTTTCCCAAAAAGCCTGTATACACTAAATCCTCACAGACTCCTAGACCATACAGCAATACAGTAAAACAACACCCACATACTTAAGATTGGTAGACCTTTCAATAGTTAGGCTTTTCAGCAGGTCTTACATCATAGATCTACTAAACCTTTGGCCTCAACCATCTGATACTTTGCACTATTATGAAAGCATAACTTTCCAGATTTCGCTTCTGTTCAAATGTGTTAGCAATACAGCCGAAGCGTAAAACATTGCCTGCAGAGCTGGCCACGTGCATTGAGAGAAGAATTGCCATTTTCTACTGAATAATGGTGTGCCTCTTTGAAAAATGTTTTCATTTATTTAAGACAGACGTCCATTTACAATCTTAGTACTTCCTGTAATTTAACCCTGTACTTTAGGCCACTGGTTACTGCCTCATACTCCAAGAAACAAGAACCAACTTCTCAATCACCAACACAGTATCCTTTCTGCTCTTTAAGCAATGATGGATCACAGTAAAAGTCACATCTCAAAAGCTCTGCAGATAGAGTGAACCTGAGGACTTTAAACATTTCAAAGACACTTCAAGAATAAAACTACAGCAGATGCAAACACTAAATACTTTATAATATTAATTTACTGATTATTGCTGAGGTACTGGCCTTTATGTTATGCTTGGGCTACTCAAGATAACCCAGGAAGTCCATGACCTACAGCAGTATATATTGCTCTCCATGAGGCAATGTTTGCTGTTCGTATTTCCTGATAGATAGCACTTACACCATTTTTTAATTAAATGTTCCGAAGGCCTACTGCCTGCAGTTAAGAGATAAATTCCAAGAACTCATGACAAGCTTACAGGAATGTATCAGCCTTCCTAACATCAAACTGGATTTTTAAACCAGTGGTTTTGCTTTTTGTATCACATCCTACTTTTGAGACTAAAAGCACAAAAACTCAAGCCTCTCCTCTGATTTGAAACTTCCACTTAAACAACAAAGATTTCAGCAAGAACTCTCCCTTCAAGTGAACCGTCGTATGTTCTGAAAAGCCAGAAGCAAACACTGAAAGTACCTTTAAAGAACAGTTCTGCTTGTAGTGTCCACTTTGAGATGAGAGGGAATGGGAGGAAAGATGGAAAAGCTTCCAAGATGAATAGCGGTTGACAGACCTTAAACTGTGATTTGCTACCAACTACAATAGAACACAGGACTATTAACCAGTAAAACTACGTGAGCCACGCATGGTGATACTAGAATGTTTTATTCAACAGTAAGCATGGTCGTCTTTGTGGAAATACTGAGTGCTGTATGGAAAATGCCACTCCACGTAGACAGAAATGCTAAGTTTCAACAATATGAGTAAATGCAAAGAAACGAAAAACTACAAAACGACCCTTGGCTCACCTAATTGATTGAAACAGATTTAAAATAAGCAAAAAGGCTGCTAGTTGCTAAAAAAGAAAGAAAAGAATGAAAATTTGCTACATTCCATTGCTTGAGAAAGAGCACACGTACTCTGATCTTTTTAGCATTTCTCTAGCCTACTGCACCTTCTGTCAGTGGAAGCAATATCTAAGAATATTTTTTAAATTACGCTGTGATTACTAGTACTGGCCTTAGCTCGCAAGAGCCTGTCTGTTGACTGGAGACAGTATGTATCCACAGATCAGGTATGACAATACCAAGCTTCACTTGCTCTATATAAGTGTGCCTAAAGCCAAAATAACTGCATGTGAGACAGGAAAGTAAAACAAAGACTGACCTTCTATATTTATATTTCCAGGGTCTCAAGAATGCTTTAATAGCTTAACCTAGTATACACATATCAGCTGTTAACCACATCAAGTAAACTCTGGAAAGTAATGCCAGAATTTGTACGAAGTTTCTTCGCATCATTTCAGATTTTAAATATATTCAAGAGCCATGAAAAATGACAGTATCTACATTGTCATTTACAACATGTCCACAGGTATCCACGTTGAGTTACCTCTAGAAGACAAGATGAGAAGAAGCTGTTGAGAGTTGTTAATGAACAACCTCTCTAAAGCAGTAACAAAGTTTATAACTATGAAGAGGGAAATGCACATTCCTGACTTTGCTGACACAGCTGCACTGGTAAGACAGAGGAAAAAAATCAAACCAAAGAGGACATTAAAATGTAAGAGGACAACAAACTTCGAAAAGTGTAGCAGAAAAGTAAGCGGCCAAAAAGGTGCTCAGATCAGCAAGGGCTGACAAACTGGAAAGATAAACAGATGCACTCTAATGCAGACTTCTTCCAGACAGAGTTGGCACCTGGAAAATTAATACAGGAAAATTTTCTTTAAAGACCATTACTATATCACTTTAATTGACTTTAGAGTGAAATATACGTGGGGTGGAAATGGCTTACCTATGTCAAATCTCTTAAGGTAGTGCAACCAGAAAATAGGACTGGTCCTCAAAGAGCCATCCCAAAACCAACCGATCACCCAGAGACCACTGAAGGAAGCTAGGGCTCTTGAGTGATCTCAACGCATAACACAAACTCATGTACATGAGAACATCTTTCAGTCTAAAACCCGAAGAGAGAAAGTACTAAGTTACAAGCCAATTCTCTAAAAATATTGAAGCCAGTTACTCAACCTTAATCAAACCTTACCCTGTGTAACAAAAACTAATTAAAAAAAAAAATAAAAAAGCCTACAGTATATCACTCTATTAGGAGAAAAAAGAAGAAAAGGAAAAAAACCACCTTCTATAAACAAATGTTCCTAATGTTCCTAAGAACATGTGCCAAATACTAGTTCTCACAGAGGCTTAAAAAGTTGGTTTTCCTGTGGAAAGTTCACAGAACGGGTAAAATTTGTTATGTTCCTTTAAGTCTTTGTTGTCTACATAGGAGTTGCAATTTAAAGCTAATATGAATAATTGAATCACAGGAAAAACACCCTCCAACCATGAAAAATAAATACTCAACATTCTCACCTTATCTTATATTCTTTGTAGCTCTGTTTCCCCACTGCATATTAAGTGGGGCCTGTCACATGAAACTGTGTTGGCTCTGAAGACAAAAACAAACAAACAAAAAACTTTTCACTGAACTGGAAGGTGCCAGCTGCAGAACTGAAGTCATCTTTCATAGGATAATTCCAGGCTTACATGCCAAATTTTCTTCAGATTCTGGAAAAAAAGGGTGACTAACTTTCCACAGATATTGTGCAGTTCAAACACCATTTGCTGACAGTTTGGGCACCCATCGGTAACTGTTTTGAGAAACCTGACATTAATAATGCACTGAAATGCAGCAGACAGAGCAGCATGTAATGTCTTCCAGAATTTTTTCAGAGGTCGTCAGCAACGCAATTTGTCCCTCAGCTTTTAAATACAAGTTGCATTGTCTTTCTCAGGTATACAATCCACCAACTTCTCAGAAAAGACCTGATACTCAAAAGAATGAAAGATGGCACTGAAGGGCAGGGGGAAGAAATAGAATGCAGAAAATCTACTAGAGAAAAATGTACAAGAACAGTGTGACAAAAAAAGGTGCAGGAAGAATATGTCCAATTATCTATTACAGCAGAGAGAGCTCAAATAAAACAATGAAAAGAGCAACTGTTTTTAACATCTGTATAAAAGCACTGTCCTTCCCTGAAGCAGTCTCTAATTCACATTTAAGTAGAAAGATGACTTCACATCACTATATTACCAACTGCTATTTTAACTATCATTGAAAAAGAATCACAGCAACTTCATTATTCGCAATTGCAATGGGACATAGATTTTAGCATGGCAATGTCATAGTGATTGCTAGGCAGTTTCTGGAATAATAAAATTCACAGGCACCTGACAGGCGTTTTAAAAGAATGAGATCTTAAACAGTACCAACACACTGCAGCAACCCAGAAACGCTTCTAGAATTGTAAAGAAATTCTTAAGTTGTTCATTAATCACCTCATGAACAGGGAGCTGAAATTCCTTGGAAACAGAAATGACTACTGTGTGGAAAAGATAAAGTTACTGCTGCTTATTGAACTAACCCTTGAAGGACAATGAAGAATGGAAATACATGTAAGAGAAAGAAAAAATTGCAAAAGGAAGGAAAACACCGACTACTACCAGTTGATCTCAAAACCTAGAGTCCAGAGTTATGCAAAATTCTGGCAAAAAGTTCAACTTTTTTAGTAAGATGTGACGAAAAAGGCAATATGAAAAAGGACCAAACCATACACCAAATCATCAAATACCAGAGGAATATCAACATGCACATAATATCTATGAAAAGGTGAGGAGAAACATAATAAGCATCTCAAGAAGTAAGCATAGTCAGAGAATTGAGAAAGAAGTCTTGAAATGACTTCTAATTTGCAAAACTTCCAGGATAAGATCAATTTGAAGGTGACAGCTAAGCAGGTAACTCCCAGCTTATCTAATCTGCCCAGTGGATTCTGGTTGCAAGATGCAATTTCTAAAAATATTTTTCCCCTGTCAAATATTCCAATCATATCTAAAGAGAAAGTAGTCTACATTTAAACTGATGAATTAAAAAGAAAGGTTTCTTTCTTAACTGCAAGAACTTTGCATAATGATCCAGTCTTATCACTGGCACCGAGTGTATCCTACCCAGACACCTGAAAAGAAATACATGAAACTCAGTGCAGTTGTAATGGTCACTAGATTCCTGAGTGTGAATGGCTACTGCAGAATTCAGGAAGTGTCTGTCACAACTCATCTGTTTTGATGTCCATTATGAAACCCTCCTGGGGTTAAAAAATACACAGATACAAGACACTTTCACCTCCACTGGAAGGGTTTTTAAAATGAAATTAGACATGTTTTTGAGGCAAAATCTTTTGCAGTTAATTCCCCAGTTCTTCACATATTCCCATAAAATCTGTGGCCAAAGGAACCTCCTCTAAACCATTTCCCATCACCTCCTCTGATCTGTCAACTTCAATTGGGCTTTTCTTGTAGCGCTACTTGTCCTATACTGAGAGAACAACACACAAAACAACTCAACCTATCCTTCTAGGCTTATAACTCCAATCTAAAAATCTGTATTTATTCTACTTGATTAAAAGTCTGAACTGTTTCAACATACAGTATTCAGTACTACACATTGTAGACTACTATACCCATTTCCATCATTTGTCTCCTCTCTCCTAGTATCCATGGTACAGAAAAATTGGAAGAGTCCCTTTTTTCACTCTGAGGCTATCCTATCTAATAAAATACTTGAGCGAGGCAGAAAAATTCCAAATGCAGAAACATCTATTAGCTTACTTACCGATCAATCAGACAAAAATGGTAAGTTTTAATATGTAGAATCATTGGGGCCATCTGTGTTTAATTGATTGTTTTATTTTTAAATTACCTTGCAGTTGGAAGAAGTGAAATAAACTGAATTCTTCTGAATGGAACCATCCAACAATCTTTCCTCTGGGGGCATTTTTAAGAAGAAAAACGTATTCCAAATCAGATTAACCAAATAGCTGGAAAAGCATCTTGCTTACTTGACATACAAAGCAGTCACAAAAACCAAAAGGTCCATGAGATCATACAACCACTATGCAAAGGCCTTGCTAGAAAGAACTTTAAAAATAGAGCTAAATGCAAATACAGTAGATCACAAACAGACATACTCAAAAAGCCAACTCAAAGTCTCAGAGCAAATCATCCTTATTTGTCTGCAGTTTATGTGGACTTGCCAACAACCTGGAGCAAAAGGCGTACTAAGTCTCATCCAGGAGTTAGGGGCCAAAACATACCAATTATAGATTTCCAGCCAGATGCTTTAATTCCCTAGTTTAGACAACATGTTCTCCTCCACTCTCACCATCTGTCTGCCATTCCACAAAGAGAAATGACTCTTGACTGGGGGGGG
>Ga0065711_1038852_pt1 | contig 18342 bp, 11 predicted proteins | sample Hoacrofraction12_FD_59098 | JGI IMG/M metagenome (GOLD analysis project Ga0065711, IMG submission 59098) | Hoatzin crop microbial communities from Cojedes, Venezuela - Epithelial fraction 12 v2 (version 2) | ecosystem: Host-associated > Birds > Digestive system > Esophagus > Crop | place... | reverse complement strand
ATCGTAGAAAGCTATCAGATTGGTCAGGCATGATTTCCCCTTGGTGAATCCATGCTGACTACTCCTGATAACCTTCTTTTCCTCCACTTGCTTGATGATGACCTCCAGGTATCAGCAACCAGCGACCAAAGCATGCATGCATGCATCACTCTGTTCAGGGCAAGACCTCGTTATTAAAATAGCAACACGGTATGCTTTCCCAAACACGCGTGCTTGAAGGTAAAGAGATGAGCCCTTATTAATGTAGTTCAAACCTGTGTGAACTGCAAAAATAGCTCCGAGGCTGTGTAAGGTATGGCAAACGTTCAGCATGGTAGAACCAATGCTGCTTAATGAAATACATTACAATGGAACTGGCCTAGATGAAGGCTTAATGCTAAAGATGAGGCAGACAGGTTCAAGACAAAAATTAGAGTGCTTTTCTTGGAAGTAGGAGTAAGCGGTGTACTATAATTGTGTGTTAAGTGCCTGAAGTTAGGCCTTTATAAAGGACTACTTAAAATAATGGGACAAAGCAATCCCACATACTACATTATAGCTGTTCAACCAGTAGAAGAAAATCAAAGCTGTGCTTGTTTTATTTTATTGCGTACGTGTTTCATTCTTGCACTTCAGGCAATTTACATTACACCAAAGATAAATTTAGTGGTGGGACAAACACCTTCTGGAGTAAGTGTGAATGCCAAGGAGCAACTTGCACCCCGCCGGTATTTGGTGAACCTGCTCCAGGTCTCATTTAGATTAGCTCAAGTCCAGCGTAAGCGAGGAAACAGGAGGCATTTTGCTCTGAGATGCCTTGTGCTGCGGAAAGGTGAGCTAACGCCACTCCTGCTGCGAAGGAGGGCAGGGCGAGGGCAGGCTGCGGGATGCGGGTGCTGGGCAGCACTTGCCTGCTGTTGAAGGTTTCTGCGTCCAGGCTGAAATCAGACTGGCTGCACAGCGTCTCGGGAGAGCAAACGAGACATTTCACTGTGAAGATTAATCTCCGAGTGCTGCGCTCTTGTTGTGCCCGTTCCTTTCGTGGTGTATGCTGCTCTGTTTGAAGCTGGGTACGCACATCTCCGTTGTCATAGCCACAGCATGTGACTGAGTAACGATAACGCAGAGCTTTCTGCCACTTGCCCCCTCTCTCCCTTAAAATCCTGCAGACTGCGCTGATGTATGGTCAGTGCACTCCAAAGCAGAGTCAGGTCTCAAAGCCTTTTCAGGAACCGGTAAATCCTACAAACCGTCAACCCACTTCATGTCAGTGTCTCATTTCAGGGGTGTACTTTGAAAGAAATAGTCCTTAAATTTTGATGGGATGAGGCAACTGGCAAGAATACTCGCTATCATTTGTGAAATGATAATCTGGAAATCTCTTGAACTGTTTGTGCTCTGCTGCATGGCTCTTCCAGCAGGTATCAGTGTGGTTAAAGTCCCCCACGAGGACCAGGGCCTGTGAACACGAGGCTTCTTCTAGTTGTCTGAAGAAGGTCCCCATCTACTTTCTCCTGATCAGGTGGTCTATAGCAGACACCTACTATGACATTGACCACGTTGGTCTGCCCGCTAGTCCTGACCCACCGGCCCTCAGCTATTTCCTCATCCATCCCAGTGCGGAGCTCATAAATTACAGCTGCTCTCGCACGCAAAGAGCAGCTCCTCACCGTCACCGTCCTGGCCGGTCCTTCCTAAAGCGCCTGTATCCATCTACTGCAGCACTCCAGCTGTGTGAGCTGTCCCACCATGTCTCCGTGGCCCTGATGAGGTCATAGCCCTGCAACTGCACACAGACCTCACAGACCTTGCTCCCTCGGCTGTGCGCACTGGTCTACAGGCACTTGCATTGCAGATTTCCCAACCCACTATGACGGCTGTCCTCACCACGCTGGCCTGGAGGCACAGCCTTGCTTGTGCGCACACACCTCAAGTGACCCCACTTCATCTCTCTTCTGCTGATTAAGAGCTTTCTCCTGTCCACATCACGCTGCACGCTCTGCTTCTCAACCCAGTCCACCGCTTCCTCACTTGGCTGCGGCTGTCATGTCCCTCCCCGCATCATTCCTACTTGGCCTGGTGGTCAGGCTGGTTTCCTCACCAGGCTGGTTGGGCTCTCATCAGTCATTTGGTAGTTACTGCACGACTGCACAGGCTTACTTCAGCAGGAGCTTGGACACAGGGAAACAACATCTGCTCTTAAACCCAGAATAGTTACTTCCCATCATGGCAAAAGCGTGAAGTGGCAGGACATAACCTGCTATAATTTACCATCTCCTTTCATGTTTCCAAATTTGCACATTGATAATTGTAGTGTCAATAACTCTAGAAAACTTCCCTCTCACACGTCTCCGATTTCTTTCCTTAGGTACTTATATATTTATTTTTCATAGTAATGAAAAGTCTGCCTTATATTAATAAAACTAGGCTGCACAACTTGGCTGTACAAATTCAGCCATGTTTATGCCAGAGCTAAGCCAAACCTTACTGTCATATTTAGATTAACATACTTTGACCACGCCTGTGGCTTAGCAAGAGGCCTGATGCCAAAACCAGCCTGATAACCTAGCCTGTATGTTCCAGTCAAACTATCGTATTTCATGTTCCATTTTCCATTTAGCTGTTGGGTTTAGATGAAAAGGCTACATTTATAATTCAGTTGTATATCAGACAACAAAACACCCAATTAACTGATTCCCTCCTTGTATTTCTAAAAATCCAAAGCCATGAACAGAACGACCGCTTGGCACTGAGTCAGGCCAAGAGAGGGTGTGCAACCCATCATGGTGCCGCTGCCACACAGGTCGTAACTCCCCACACTGTTTTGGTTAATTCAGGTTAAAGTGCCTGACAAAGCTCTCGGGTCACAGCACTGCGAGCACGCTGGGGCTGAACAGTTCTCTGGCGCTGCTTTGCTGCTTTATGGCGCAGTATAAAGCAAACATCGCTGTTAGGGTACAGGTACGTCACAGACCTGCTGAAACACAAAACCAGCACGATGGCCTTGTATTAGTGTTGGAGCTATTCTGGGACACCCTGTGTTCAATAAGCCCTGCAAGTGAGACTATGAAAGCCAGGAGGAGTGATGCCCCTATTATCCCAAATCTCTCGCCCTCTCTAGACGTGTGTGTGACTCACATCTAATTTTCAGTAGGGCCAGAGAAAAAGACTTTGTGGAAATAGTCTGTTCCTCAAATGAAAGAGTGGGGAAAAAAGCTTGGAAATGGTTACAGGTGTGCAAAAAGATCTACTGAATATGGAAGGGAAGGAAAAGGAAGCTGGAAAGAGTCTACGGAACAGGATGAAATTAAAACACTTCTGCCCAGTTTGCAGTTATTTGGTGCCACAGGGATCCATTTCTGCATCATCTATTATTGAAGAAGAGACTATTAGAGAGGCATACAGGGCTATCATATCAGCTAGAAAGCCACTGATCGCACCACACATGTAAGAAATGCAAAAACCAATTAACTCAGCCTGAAGATTCTCCATATCCTTCCAAGGGCCCTGCCCAATCCAGCTCTCTGGGTCATTTTCAGCATTAAGGCTTTCCAGACAGGTTCTGGCTTAGTGCCGCCAGTTGACCTGAATTTAATATTTCAGTTGAAATACATTGTCATTTTCAAAACTTCTGCCCACATTGTCCTATTTATTAGCATAGAAATAAATTGCTTTGCTTAATGTCACCAATAAAAGTCATTTAACAGGCCAATTCCTCCTTCCAGAGACAAAGCTAGTCTGATGCCCGTACCCTGTGCCAGTACGTGATGCCAGATGCTGTGCACCCTGGAGCAGGAGATGACCAACATAAAATATCAAATGGAATTCAACCAAAGATGACTTGGAAGACATTTTGCCTAGTTTGAGGATATAAAGCTGTTAATCTTTAACACTTCCTTATTTTAGCTTTGTTTCATGCCATCCAGTTATGTTTATGTAACCTATTAAATAGGTTGCATCCTACTACAATACATTCTATTAAATACTTCAATAGAAAACAGAGAGAGAAATAGATGCTCATTTAAAAAAAAAAAGAGAAAACCTAAGATAGATGAGAAGTAAAATTTCTAGGTACAAAGCAGATCCTTCTCTCACAAAGGTATTGAGAAAACGACCATGGACAATAAGGATCATGAAACAACTCACAAAGTAAATACTTCCCTTAAAGACAGGAATTTGAAAGCATGCAGTAAAAAAGCCTCCAAGGGATATTACAAAAGACAAGGAAAGATTTGCTAGCAGCTCAGTAAGTGAACGTGACCCACTCAGTGCTCCGAGAGCGCCCACTTGTCCATGGAGAGACGATACCAGCACGGAGAGGCCCTGGAAGGCTGACTGCAGGTGGCACAGGCATCCTCCATTCTCACACTGCCCAGCTTCGTCGTGCTCAACTTCACAACTGCAGCAGCGTTTCGCTTCCGCACAGACGTGCGAGGGCTCAGCCGTCTTCTGCCTTTCGCTGTGCAGCAGTGGGGTTCTGGCTCTGCTTGAGGAGGCTCACCACCCTGACCTAAGAGCACCCCGTCCCCTTGACTGTAACGAACTGTAACGCTTCAGGTCCTTTATATCCAGTAAATGCCAAGTCATTACTTATTTTACATAGTCTTTTATAAGATCTTCCCTGGATTTTAGCCTTCACAATAAGATGAATCAACAGGCTGCAGAAAACTCTGGCCGCCCAGAGTTCCAGAGCATTGGGTGCACCCTCCCTTCGACTGCTGCGACAGACGGAAAAGCTCCAGACCCGCTCCACGTAAGCCCGCGACCCGACGAACGAGCATTCCCAGTGCAGGCCGAAGGGGGTTATCGGCGCTTTGACTGGACAGGCACCCATCTGCGCTGCCCACGAAAATCTGCTTCCACCTTCTGCCCTGCTGGGAGCTGGCACCCCACACAGCCACAGCTCCCACGGCTCCTGCCAACACACACTGCTTCGGTTTGAACCAGTCGCCCTCAAACCGCCTGCTCAGCAAGTGAAGTGGCTACTACCAGGCGCAGAGGGGCACCTCCCCTCCCCTGCTCTGCTCACGCGGACACGGGGTGCAGGAAGACGTGGCACCACGAGCGAGCGGCACAGACATCACCTAATCATTGGTGGGAACTGTAAGGGCCTGCTGGGTCCTGGCTACAGCCCCCCCATCACTGCCATGATCTTGTTGCTGCTGTAACCTGCACTTGCTGGAGGAAAGCCACCATAAGAACACCCACCTACACTACATTTATGCCTTCTGTTGTGTAGACAAACTGAGCAGTAGAGGCTTGAGCTGAACAGACTATGAATCCCCGAGGTTTCTAGGAGCAAAGGCAGGTTCTGGCTTTTCCAGATCAAAGGTGACCATGAAAAATACACCTCCAACTGCCCCATGTGGCCATTTACTCATCTGCCATTAGAGAGCATACGACCAAATTTCCAAGCGTTTAAATCTCTGAGGCCAAATGACACCAGGCACAAACATTGTGTTGGGTTTCTAGACAAGAGATGAGGAAACAGAGCCCAAGAGACGGGCCAGCTGGCTGACTGCCTGGGACCAGTAACTGGTGCTTTTCTGACCCCCCCTTCCACCTTACCGATGAAACAAGTCTCTCCTTTCAGTCTTAGGACACACGTATCACGTGAGCGGACGGACGTGCACATCCCGTTGCTATTTACTTCAGCAGAAGCCTCCAAGACTCCCCTGCAAGCAGCCCACCTCCCAGCGCACTTCTGCGGTGTCACTGGCATCTCATTGCCCCTCGCTTCTCACCATTTTCTTACCTCCCTGTCGCGTGAGCAGGGTGGAGGTTTCGATCCAGGCTCTGCCCCCTTCCCAGCACACCTGGGAACAGCCAGAACTCCGCACCGCGAAGTGCCCTCTGTGGGCAGGCTGCTTTCCACCGCAGGCCAGGCAAACAAATACAAGGGAACGTACTCTCCAGTGTACATTTTTATAGCAGGAAGAGGTAACTTCACACTAATTGACAAGCAGGAATTTGCACGGGTGACCAAACCATCACGCACGTTTTAAACCAGAAGCCTGAGAAGTGCCCCATCAGTGCGACAGGTGAATCCTTCGTGCAACAGCTGATGCTGGAAATGGGGCAGGAAAAGCAAATGTGTGGACTTACCACCAGGTACAGGTGGCAGCTTCCATATTCGACACATCACGACAATAAATACAGGAGAGTCCAAATTTATTTTTGAGGTTTCTCGTACGGAGCGTGATGTTAGGATTGCACAGCCTGGCTTGAGCAGCGTCTCTGCGGCACAGCAACCTGGCTGGGAAGCACCTAGCGCCCACGGCCTTCAGCACCAGCCATCATTAGCCAGGAGCAGGTAAGACACGCTCGTGAAGTCACGCTCAGCACGGATGACGAACACTATTCCACAGCAGCTGAAGCGTTACTTTGAAAAGGGAGAAAAATGTGCTTCGTGGGAGCTGTTAGAACAAGCTGAGAACTTCACCATCGGGAAACTTCTAACTGGGAGCCAAAAGTCAACTATATTAAATTAAAATGTCCATGAAAAAAATGTAGATTATGTTGAAATTTCAAGAGGAGGACGGAGCGTGGTGGATTATTGGATTGTTTGCATCTTAGTGAGAGAGACAGAACCGTGGAGATTTAAAATGGGGGGAGAGCAGGACAAACCTGTGGCACTCCAGAGTTTGAACACCAGGCTTTGGTATTTCTTTTTGTGGAAAAGGACTAAACAAAACTCACCTACAAACACTGAAATCTCCGAACTTCAATAGCATGTTAAGAAGCGAAATTTTCAAAACCGCATTTTGGATAGTACAGGAAACACTGATCTTCGTCTAAGATACAAATGGGATTCAAACACTTTTGTATTCAATGAATTTTCCAGACATCTGTACCTTAAATACATTTGTTAACAAAAGTTCCTTAAAAACAAACCTATCAAGTGCCACTTTGAAGTGTTAAGTGTCTAAACTTACTAAAAAATTGACCGATACTGCAAAAACGAAGCTAAGCGAGTGATCTCGACGTTACTCATACGCACTTGCCTTAGTGTCTGACCTCAGGTTATCCCAACATACTGCAACACAAACTGCTCTCGCTCCTGAAAATGAACGTAATGCATAAATGTACTTCTAGTTTTATAGACAAACTGGAGCAGAAAAAGTGTCTTGTCATTGTCCTAATTTACATATCAGAGATTTTCTTTTAATGACATGCAGTAACATTACAAAGCTGTCCTGTGAAGGAGGATATAGGCAAAGGCTATCGCACCTTTACATGAAATAATGTAGACTAAGCAAGTATTATTCCTCTCCTCAGCTCTTTTACAAGCAAAAGAAAACATGTTATTAGCTCACCTAATCAGATATAAATTCTATCTGATCACTAAGGAAAATAGGGATCACTAAGGGAATTTCATAATTTATCAAACAAGCCTCATTTTATCAGTGCTTTACTTGGATTTCCAGTTCTCCTCAACAAGTATCAGTTTAAGGACAACTACCATATTTACCTTATAAAATTCTTCATATATTTACCTCTAGTCCCCTTTTATTAAAAGGTTATAAAACATTTACTGATTAAATAGCTAGAAATAAATGGTTAAACTTTGAATTCGGAGGCACTGCTAGTGAAATATCCGTGCTATGTGACACGCTTATAAGAGCTGAAAAAAACTAAATAACAAGTGGTAAAATCTGCAAATGGTACAGAATTACTGGGGTATTGGAAGCAAAGACAAATCACAGGAGACAGCGTGCACAGGATGGTAAGAGGGTAGAGAAAACCTGACTTGCATAACATACAGAATAATCCAAGAGAAAAAAAAACTGTACACAATAGCACACAAGAAAAAGCAGGCAATAATCTGTTCTAAATTAGCAACTGACATTCAAGAAAGCGATTGTGCAGTGTTTTTGCAAAACTTGTTAAGATATCAGCTCACTGTTGAGCAGCAATCAAAAGCAAAACCAGAATATTAGGAATTATTTGGGAGATCACAGAGAGGAAAAAATACGGTTTTTATATATATATATATATATATATATACACGTAATGCCTAGTGCATCCACATCGTGAACTCTGTGTAAGCACCAGTCCTCCCATTTCAAAAGAGCAACACGAATAGCTGCAAAATAATAGCTTCTATATAACGAGAGATTAATTCGGACTTCTCAGTTGTTTGTTTTTCTTTTTAAAAAAGGAGAATGGGATAAGACACTAGCAAAGTGAATGGGGAGGTGTTCTTTATGGTGACATTGCTTCTTACAGTACAAGAACTAGGGATCTTAAGACTAAAAAGCAAGTAAAAAGCAAGTATGTCTCACAAAAGACAAACTGTGTGACTCGGCTATGGGCAGCGTTTGAGAAGTGATAGGAAATGCACGGAGAATAAATTAACAAAGCTCTTAAACACAAATAGGACCATTGCAATGTGAAACCCCCGAGCCACGGACAAGGTAAAACAGTATTTGGGGGTGGGTGTGTGTAGAGCTGAAGGAAAGTCACAGCAACGCAGGTAACAGAAACCAATACGGAACTGCACCACTGAGATGTAATTGGTCCCATCACCACCATTTGCTGGGAAAGCTGAGGAGCAAATGGCATGCCGCTCCAACGGAGGGGCAATACTTGACAATTCACCTGCAGCAGGACAGGAATACAGTACAGGATTATTCATATTTCCTATCCAATAGTCTACGATTCCTATGGAAAGCTCTCACTGTACTTTTGGATATTCCCCATAGCAGCTCGGGTACAAGTACCTTGTCACATGGGACCTTGGATGAAATTTTGCTCTTATGGTTACACAGCAAAATCCCATCTGAATGCAAGAAGGCACAGGGAATCTCCCTTTATCTCTGGTGCATTAGTGTAGCAGTTGGGCAGGATTCTAGCTAGTTCATTAAAAAATGCAGTACAAAGACAAAAAAAAAAACCCACAACCCTATAGTAATGGTTTAAGTTAAAATTAACCCTGAAAGAACCAACCAGCAAGGAAACGGTGAGCTAAAGCCAGGTTTCTACATGGTGGCACTTGAGCCAGGCAGCTTTCAAATATAAGGAGACAAGGAAGTAGCAGAAGGCACCCATGTATTTAGATACTGTCAACATGAAGAGCTAACAGAAGTAACAGGAAAAAATAATGTAAAAGATGAGCTAGCTCCAATAATCACATTTAAATCTCCTCACTTTTTAATATGGCTCTCAAGAAAGGCGTCAACAGTGTTTGCAATAATTAGCAGTCCAAATCACAGAGATTTTAATCACATCCTTAAACTTACCTAAATCTCAGAAGATAATTTCTTACAACTACTTTTAGGAATACAACAAAGCACTTCTGTGGAAGTTTTGACACAAGTTTTTCACTTGCAAAACTGAAGTAGATGTCCAGTAGCTTAACACAGGATTTTCTAGTTTCCCTTCCAGGATGTCACGAGCAGATGTTTTAACTGAAGAGCCTGGCACAGAAGTGCATTTGTCAAGGCTGTCCGTAGGCAGAGAAAGTCAGCAGGACTTCTTCACTTTAAGTGTTCTTGCTACTGCTCAGAATATACACACATAAGAATATTGCACAATTCTGCCTTTCTCTAAGGCTCCAGATGCACACTGCTCAGAAGATGAGCTTCCTAATGTTCAGCTTACTTCCAGCAGCCCCAAAAGTGCTTTGCCTTGCATTTTATCCCCCGTAACAGCTAACACACACTGTGGAAGCACAAGGACACAGCTGGGGAAAACCAGGGAAAGAATAAAGTGAAAACTGAGTCTGAACATCAAGATTGATAAATCTTCTTACCAATCTACTGGATATGGCTCAACAGTAATTCACACAAGGCCTCAGTTATTTAGTTTGCAACTTTATTTCTTTATAACTTATTGGTATAAAGTTTACTATCTAATTATACAGCAATCTGGGGACTTTAAGGGAAGCTTATTTTGTTCTTTTTAGTGTCTTTTGCCATTTGGTCCTCAGACATGTTTTAAGAGGACTAATATTACATGTGTACCTTAAATGTCTATACAAAACCACTTCAAGCCTTTGTTTTGTTTTTTTTGAGTAGGATGCACAAATCATGCATATTATAGACAATATAACGGTCAAGGAAATATTTCCTTCTTTAAACTAAGGCAGTTAAAACCCAACAAATATCAACTGGCTAATTTGGAAGAGTAAAAAGGCTCATTTATTCTTTGAGCAAATACCATGTTCAGTAAGACACGCCCTCTTGGAACTGTCATTGATTTGATTGCTGTCTGCATTGAAAAGACAGCGATTGTCAAAAAAAGCATTTAATTATATACATTTTTAATGTCACTAACCCATCAACTTTTGAATATGAAATCATCAACATTAAGCATTGTGTAAAACCACATGCAGAAATTGCCATAAAATTTTTTCAATAGAACCAAATTGGCAAGTTTTTGGAAAGGATATTTCAATGTTAAAAAAAATATACTGTCTATTAAAATGAGCACTTCAAGTAACTTAAATATCTTTAGCAAATATGTCCAGCAAGAAACTCTCTGTAAAAGAAATTGTTCTTAGAACAAAAAGCTAACGAATGGCTATTTAGACACTAATTTTTCAACACAGTGGTGGGTCTGTGTGAAACAATTCGTAATCTAAATAAAGTGAGTCCATTACACTCTTAAAAAACCATACATTAAGCAAGACTGAATAACTATTGCATTTCTGTATTTACAAAAGTGCTTAGCATAACAAAATTACCTACAAAAATATAAACTTTACCTATATCATTTGGTTCTATGTGTACTCCTAGATCTGCACTTGGAGAAAAATAGTATTTACATTGCTAGATTTAGAGAAGTTTCCTATTATATTTAAAGAAATTTAACAAAATTCCCCACACAAATGGACCCCTGTGTAAGTCAATTCATTCCATCTGGCTCATCATAAATAGAGCAGAAGCAAATCCTTGAGTACTGAGCAGTATAAATAATTCTAGCTATTGTCTGTGGCATTAGACCCCAACACAGGCTGCCGACAAATCGGGCAAGTGGAGTTTTCAGAAAGCCAGCGATCAATACAATGGATATGAAACTCATGCATACAAGGTAACTGCCTTAGCTTATTCCCCGTTACATACTCATTAATGCAAACACTACACGTTTTACTTATTTCATTTTCAGTGTGAATATCCCCATAGGTACGAGTAGAAAGATTGTCAATCTGCTCTTTGGTTAAACCTCTTAGACGATCGTCATCATCATCTTCACTCAGCAAGAAAAAGTGGGCAAGTCGAAGTATGGGCAGCGTTCCATTTTCCACTAGGCTGTTAGCATCTTGAGACTGCCTGTTATCTTGGGTTTCGCTAGTGCGACTGTAGCGTTGCATATCATTACTCTGCTCATTTGTTTCCCTGCTGCCTTCTACTGCATGCCTGTTTCTAGATGAAACCTCACCTGGATCACTGCTATTGTTTGTGGAACCTGAGTTATTCTGCTCTGACTGTACATCCGGTAAGTGATGACCACCTCTTTGCACTTCTGAGTTAGATTCAGTTTCCATTAAAGAACTGAGTTCTCCGAAGCCTGTCATAATTTGTCTAAGGATTGATCGGAGAGCCACTGATGAAGGTTCACCAAGCCCGGTTTCTGAAATTCGGCGAAGAGGTATCCTTATAGTGCTAACGTAGGTTCGAATACCCGCACGTTCTGATCGTGATATCGTACGCCGAAATCCCCCACTGTCACTTTCAAAGGTGACTGTGTTTTCTGCCATTCCTACTCTAGAACGAGTTCTACTGGCAATACTGTCCCGATCTCTGTTTTCTCCAGGACGAATTCTTCTCACCTGAAGATCCAATGTAATTGTTGGATGCCTTCTAACAGCAGCTACTGGCCTACTAGATTCCTCCTCTTCCAAAGTTATTCCCAGGGATGGGGCTATACTGGAAAGCTGAGGCGTCCGAGCGTTACCTCTTGATTGTTCTTCGGCAACCTGTGGAGCAGGCCGAGATGTTCGTCTTCTACTTCTGTTGACTGGCTGTCCATTTCTATCCTGCCTCTGCCCACGTTCCTCAGAACGAGCAGCATCACCCTGCCTTTGCAGTGGAGAACGGCTTCGGCTACTTAAAGTAGACCTCAGACGCAGAATTTCTAGTCTTTGGTTTGTACTCATTCGAACATTAGTTCTAGCTCTACCTCTTGTGACTCTGGTAGAGGTACCTGTTTCTGACGTTTCTCTTTGCTCACCAGTAACTGCAGAATTATTACGTGCAGTATTTGTTTGGGAAAGGCCTGTCAACTCTCTCGTTCTATTCCTGAGCCTTCCTGAGACTGGATGAGAGGCTGCTTCAGAGCTTCGTGCCACGGAACTTCTTACGGACCTGGTCCTTGCAGTGTTTGATGCCTCACTGTTTGCCTCTCTTGCGGTTCTGCTCCTTGTTCGTGGAGTTACTGGACTGACAGCTCTTTGATGTCTTCTTTCTAAATACATTCTGCTACTATCTATACCCACATACTCCTCACCAGCAGTTTCAAAACTGTTATGCTCGTGATTTATGTTGATTTCAAGACTAAATCGGAACTCCCCACTGTTTGGATTTGTTCGACTCACGGCTCTCCAGGTTTGGTTCCCACTCTGTCCGCTGCGAGTGGCATTTCCCGTGCGACGAAATGTGTTCAGCCATTCAAGCAAAGAGTCACCATTCGAGTTTTCTCCGAGAACATCAGCATCTGAGTGAAACAAAGAATTGCAAACATTCATACAACTGCACGCTCAGCATACTACAATGCACTCCAAATCCTCTATGCTTGCTGGGCTCCGACTTCAGAAACATTACAGTAGCAGGACAGCTACCGTGCTATGTGAAAGTAATTTTGCTGAAAATATGCTCTGCGTAAAAACATCAGAACAACTCATCAGTTCAACCTAGAATTTTTGTCTCGTCAGCAGATACACAGAGAAATCACTATGCCCAGATGGCCTCCTCTGAAAAAGTATTCAGATTTAGGAGTCCAAAATTAGTCGTATTTGTCCAATATCTGTCCCTCACTTCAGTTATCAATTTGAAAGTATCCTAGTCAACTAATTTCAATAAAGCAAGCAGAAATATGACAGATTCTGTCTTCTTTCAGAAAACATTTTTAAAAATTATGTTCTATAAGCAGCAGAATAAATGATGCATGGTTTCAACAGATCTGCCCCTTTTTTGCACATATACACTTTACTTCCACAGTACCCACAGCTCCATTCCCAAATCTCCTCCAACTACAAGCTCAAGAACAGATACAGCTGTTGTGGTCAGTGCTAACTACGTGTACAAAGCAAGCCAACAGTCACGATCACAGAGAAGGTTTTCCCTTGAAGGGATCAGATTATGCTGTCTGCTCCATCACCTCCCTACTTTCACGAAACCCACAAGAACTTTGCTATCTTCGTTTCAGAGCTGCCTGTTTCTCTCCTAAGTCTGACTAGAATTGGCCAAACAGTTAAGCCAATATTGTTGGGGAAGTGAAGACAGACAGTGCACATGTCACAAGCTTCACTCCACTAGAACAAATGGAAATGAAACAATAAAAACAACTAAAGAGTGGACAGGTTAACCGTTTCCCAATTAACTTCCTTTCTGTTCCAACTTCTCTAATACATGATAAAACCTTCTAAGAATTAAAAGAATGAAAATTTTTTTTTGCGCTATTAAGTTTACCAGCACAGTGAAACCACGAAAAGAGGATGAAGTAATTTGTGGCTGACATAAATCAATTTTCATTAAGTGTTTCAAGTTTGTTTAGGAAATCTCTCTTACTTTTAAAACAATCCACAAAGGCACAATGAGAAAACAACATTTGAAATGGCTGGTACTGAAATCCATCAGCATTTCTTTCAAATAGCTGTACAGAACAATAATTCTGCATCACTTACTATGTGTACCAATATATACGAATCGCGAATTTACCTCCAACAGTTCTACCTTCACCTTCTCTGTTATCCAGATCAGACTGTGATGCCAGATGCTCCTTGGCCCCCTCCAAGCGTTGCTGCAACTCTTCTGCTGTTATTTCCCCTGAAATAATTTATATTTAAACAATGCTGTTAAAACATTATTATTGGCTCAACACAGCCATGCAGAAATAACAGTATTTTCTATCCTGAAGGAAGATCTTCAGAAATATGGTAAAATCAATGAAATCAAAAAGAAAACAGCACTAGCGTGAGACTGTCATGCAGGTACACAGATAACAGAGCAAGTAGGTACTGGGGTGGAAGAACAAAAGATGCTGAATGTATATCAAGAGCATGCCAACTTCTAGTAACAACTCAGAGGCCCCCAAAATTGCCACATACCAACAGTTATACTTTAGTGTACCAGGCGTTAATCACTTGTGTTTGGATATTACCTATATATGGAGATGGTGCACTTGAAAGTTGTATTTTTATTCCAGCTTTAGTATCTATTTAAGTTGTTCATTTTTACTGAATATCATAAATTTTGAAGGGAAATGGAGGGTTTTTTCCTTTCGACAAAGCCACAGACGTCAGGCTACTTGAGTCATACAACTACTGCGATGCCTGACAGCAGTAGTGTTACTTCACATTACATCTTTTCTGCTGAAGTATCCACATCTTACCAGGAGTGCCAAGCAGGTTGCGGTCCCTCATTAACCTGTAGTCTTCTTCATTGAGTTCATTAATGAACTGGTAATAGGCCTCCTCCCTACTGAGGCGCTCCAGCTGTCGTTGTCTCTCATCTTCACCACGACTATGCTCTCGTGAAGATGCCTGCTCACTGCCATTCCCTGCACGGTGCCGAGACCGATCCATAACGATAATGCCAGGCTGTCCTGAACAAAACCAGAAGGTTAGACTGCGCAGCAAGTACACTAAATCACAGTGAAAAGTTCCCAGAATTTTCAATGCAATTAGTTTATCAACACTTAAAGATGATTAAGATGAACCAAGATCCACCTTATTTGCCAACAGTGTGGTTTATTATGCAAGTATTTTGTATCTAGCTTGCTCAAAAACAGCTACAAGTTCCCTTTGCTCAGTGAGAGGACACACCAGTTGGTACAGCAACTTTAAAATAAAATAGCAATGACTTTTTTTTTTTTTTTAGCTAAATAAGGATATTCTAGAAAGTTAAAGGAATAACATAAAATCTATTTCCCTTTTCCCGAGCAAAATACAACAGCAGCGCGGAGTATTTTAAAAGCTAAAATGTCACTGAAAACATTGTTCTCTAATTATTGGACTGTAATTGCCCAGTGTGGACTTCTGACAACCACAGCTACTGCTTTAGAGAAGACTATCTTTCACTTGAAACATTTACTGATAAGCAGGTAAGACTACATTAGTATCTCAGTTGGTACAACCCATCACGTGGCACAGAGCCTACAGATACGTTTTCGACAGAACTGACTCTTGACATTCTGACATTACTGGTATATTTTCTGTGTGATCTCTAATCCAAGGATTAGCTAAGAAAAGGATACCCATCTCCAGCAAAGTGGTGTAAAACAGAAAAGGCTATACTTTACCCACAGTTCTTCAATACTTTCTAAGTATTTAACCAGTGGGACCACACTATTAGAAGGCATGAATAACCTTCCAGTATCAGCAAGAGGCATCACCTCTGTTGATTTCTGTGCCTTTACCAGCTCTCTCTGGTTAGGACTCAATCCTGTGCCAATCAGCTCTCAGATCACCCCCCAGCTTTCCCATCTCCTAAAGAGAATCTGCCCTTCAACATTTAATTTGAAAGAAGAGAAAGTGAACTGTCATACTTTCAATGGGGCTTCCCGTTTAGCAAAAGCCATCTGTAATACCTGCTGAGGCAGACACCTGACAGAAAGATCACTTCACTCACCAGGCCAAAAAAGCCAACCATATGGCACCACTCTGCTTAGGTGTGAAAAGATTATTGGGTAAACACCTTTTTTTTTTTTTTTGGTCAATTACCAACACATCAAAGTCACTTCAAGTATTAATTATGGGGAAAACACAGAACAGCATTCTCAGTAATTAGTCTTCACAGGAAAGGTGATGACACAAAAACCAGACCAAAACAACTAACTATTAGACATACATTCAATAAAGAGTAACTCTTTATCAATGCTGCCAACAGATACAAAGAATCAGAAAATGTATTTGCCAACAGCAGAAGCTGGCATACATTTAGTATACCTTTCTTGTGTTCTTTGTGGAATCCATTCTGATGCATCCTTGGTCTCCTCATTTTCCATCCCACATGCTACTTCTTCCCCCCATAGGTAACTGCACTTCTAAACAGCCCTGCCCAGTCTTTTCACTCATCTGCATCCTGTGTCCAATACTGAATTTTGTTGTGGTTTAACCTCAGCTGGCAACTAAACACCACACAGCTGCTCGCTCACTCCATCCCCCAGCAGGATGGGGAGAAAGAGAATTGGAAGTGTAAAAGTAAGAAAACTCATGGGCTGAGATAACAACAGTTTAATAATTCAAATAAAATGAAATATATTAATAATAGTAGTAATGAAAAGGAAAATAACAAAAGAGGAATAAAAACCAAGAAAGACAAATTATGGAAATGAAAAAAACCAATTGCTCACCACGAATCGACGGACCAATGCCCAGCCAGCTCCTAAGCAGCAGCCCCCCAACTGACTTTCCCCCCAGTTTCATTGCTGAGCACGATGTCATATGGCATGGGATCACCCTTTGGTCAGGTGCGATCAGCTGTCCTGGCTGTGTCCCCTCCCAACTCCTTGTGCACCCCCAGCCTGCTCGCCGCTGGGGCAGTCTGAGGAACAGAAAAGGCCTTGACTCTGTGTAAGCGCTTCTCAGCAGTAACTGAAACATCCCTGGGTTCTCAACACTGTTTCCAGTACAAGTCCAAAACACAGCCCCTTAACAGCTACGATGAAGAAAATTAACTTTACTCCAGCCAAAACCAGCACACATTTCTATGTATTTAATACTTCCCTCCCAGCTCTAACTCACTTCACTGGAAAGAAATAAAACCTGATGATCTCCCCTTCAAGACTTTTTCTATTCCCATAGCATTTGTGGAGGTTTTCAATTTACTGTTGCCCTCTCAGTTCAGCCTCCCAAGCTGCAGGTAATCACTGACTCCCGTTTCCCACAAGGGCTATGTTCACATCAGGTCACTTCTGGCATCACAAACACAAATTTCTCAGCCAGCTCTTTGTCTTACTACCCTGGTTTCCTCAAAACAAATGCACAGAATCACAAATACACAAAATCACAAATGCAATACGCACCCACCCCCCAAACAACACATAGTTAGCACTGTTATTACCCTGATGACACCCATCACTTGACTATTCTAATGAAAATGCCCAATCCATACTGCAGTGAACATTACAGTGCCTCTGTCCCACATGACTTGCAACTTGACACAGGTAAAGCAGGAAGGGAAAAGAGGGCAGATAAAATTCAGTCAGTTTCAAGTAAAGTTGCTATTTAGATGAAAGCCTTAAAACAACTAACATGTCACTGTTTGCCCGAAAATGACCATAGTAAGTTAACCAACTTTCTGGATATATCACCGTATTGCTGCACAGAAAAAATTACATATAAATTCTTAAGATGAGAAGTCCACCACATGTACTCCCCCTCAATCTAAATTTAAACTTCTGTTTAAAAGAGGTTCTTTACTTTTCCTTTCTCGTCCACAGAAAAACTGCAAGTCTCTTCTTCAGATTTTGTGGGTGGTAGAAAAAAAAATTACTGTTTTGTTGACAACTGTATGGTAGGATGATTAGTCACACTCTTTAAATGACTCACTTAGAAACAGTAAGAAGTGTGAAGTGTTCGGTTGTCCCATCTGTTTTAACACAACTACAGGCATGACAACTACTATCCATATTTACCAAACGCCATCAAAACTAAGTACTTTGGCACTTAAAATGTTTCAGAGTAGTGAAAGTTGAAGGGTATTAACGGCATCACAATGAAATATTTTGGCACGTAAATTATTTCGAGAGTATTGAAAAGTTGAAGGGTATTAACTACCAAGACGTCAAAAACCGAAATCGAAATCCAGTTATGACTCAGGATTACTCTTCCTTTGCAAAGAAACAGGTGCCACATGCCAACAGTTTATCTACATTTTCTAGAATTTTCAAACTAAGACTACCTCCTTTAGTTCCTCATTCTTGAAGATTTACATTCATTTTTCTTTAAGTGATATATACCTTATGCTTTTAGGTTTTGGCCTCTTTCCACGAATTACTACCCCCAATTCAATTAGGTATTCATTTTCTGAAAGACTACTACCTGCTGGCAAGGAAGGCGGCTATGGAGCTCAGGCGAGGAAGCCTCCCCGAGCGACGGGGCTGTTTAGCATTTCGGTCACACCGCAGCCTCCAGGCGAGATGAGCTCACCGAATTCGGAAAGAAAAAAAAAAAAAAAAAAAAAAAAAAAAAAAAAAAAA
>Ga0065711_1006265_pt1 | contig 18342 bp, 9 predicted proteins | sample Hoacrofraction12_FD_59098 | JGI IMG/M metagenome (GOLD analysis project Ga0065711, IMG submission 59098) | Hoatzin crop microbial communities from Cojedes, Venezuela - Epithelial fraction 12 v2 (version 2) | ecosystem: Host-associated > Birds > Digestive system > Esophagus > Crop | place... | reverse complement strand
CCCCCCCAGCAGTACACATAGTGTGTGTAACAAGCAGCAGAACCCATGCAATACTTCCCTTATGATTTTATACCTTGCAGCAAGATACTATACCCCTCTCTCCCTCTGCCCCACCCTTCCATCTCCAAAGCAAATGCCCCACATGGGACAAATTCCCTTAAGTGTAGGTATAGCAGAGGTGGGGCAATGAAGACGGAGAGCAGCACCTAGCTCACTGGATTCGGTTTGAATGAAAGAGTACCAGAACAGACACGACAAAAGGAGATAACACACAAGAGAAACTGGATTTAGGATGGGGAAAAAAGCCCACCCAGCCAACCAAACCTAAGAAGAAAGCTGTAGGACAATGACTAGTGTCAAAAGAATAGTCCATCAAGAAGAATCATCATCTCAGGCTTCAGCGCTTACAAAGGCAATACCCCACTGGTAACAACTTTGAGAAAAACGCAGGCGTAGTGGGGTGCCCTCATATGGAATGATTACTTAAAAATAAAAATCCTTTAGTGCCAAAAATGGTGTTGTGATATTTCTAAGGTTTTTTTTAATGCACATTTTTTTCACTCAGATTCAGTTTAACTGCAGCTTAGAGCCCGACAGGAGGTTTTCCTTTCTTCCCAAGAACCGATTTAGTGCTCTAACAGTCACAGGTAAACTTAAGGCAGAAATAACTTCCCCAACTCAAACATACGCCATTTCAACTATAACTAATCTGTGCTCTCCCAACCCCACCAATACATAAATAGTGAGTTGAAGGCTCTTCAGCTGCTCAACGCCACAATGAACCAGGTGTCACTGGAAGGGTAACGCAGCAGAAAGGAGCCAGCTCTGGAGCAGGGAAAGGAGCACTTGCCGCCTGCTAGGGGCTTCAGCCAGCTTCTTGTTATTTTAGCTTACCCGTGTGTGCGTTGGCAGTCATTTACCTTAAGTCACTGCTATCTCGCACAAAAATAAATCAGAATGATTGAAGTCAACAGAAACACAGATATAAGACTGAGGAGGAGCGTTAATCTTTCTTAAATGACTGCCAAAATTCCTGGAGCTTCTAATTTTAAGTAGAAATAAGAGACAAGTCTTAAAATCATGCTTGGAGGATTTGTCACTCCAAATTTACTCTTTTGTAAGTTAACTATGGTTTTTACCATGTGCTGAACTGGGAGTACAGAGAAACAGCACTATGGTATGATTTTTCAGTATCAATAGTAGTCTTACATTACATATAACAGCTGTACATGCTGCTGGGCAATAATGAAATGTTTTAATTCTTTGGTTATGAAAATGCAACCAATAAAAGCAACTGGAATTCAACATGAAAACTAGGGAAGTTATCAGTCACTCGTGTACAAGTAAAACTGAAACCTGTGAAAGAACAACCCTGTAAAGCACATGCTCTAGAAGTACACCCTGCTGCCTAAGTTCTGGGCTATATAATTTTCAGGTTGTAATAGGATAAAATAGGACCAGTAGCTTCTCAAAAAACTACAGAAATACACAGATTTCTAACTGGCAACAAAAGGATTACATATGCACAAAGCTTGTGACAAAAAGCCAGCAGAATGCAAGGAAACAGCAGTTTCACCCCAGCTCATCTTTGAAAGTACTGCATTTTTATATAATGCACAGTGTAAGACTGGCATCTAAGCCAGGACCAACCAGCAGGATCAAAAATCAATACGCACACATGACTACAGGAACTCACAGCACATTCCTCCTGCCCTTCACCTCCCCCAGAAGTGCTGGTGACTCTTGGCTATTGTAGCCCTGGATTGCTGGTCCATTCTATACGTCTTCCATGTTTTCAGAAAATGAGCGGCCAGCAGAAGCTTTAGCTTTGTAAATCATCACCACTTAAAACAACATACATTTTTGTTCTTCTCAGGATAAAGTACAAATTCCCCTCCTCTGCTCCCTTAACAGGGGCATTTTTTTATGGATAAGAGAATTTACTCCCATTCCTAATGCAGCTGAGGCTGCTATAGAAGAGCATGCTTTTCTCCCATCTCATCTCAAGCAATGGAGTTCTGCAATGTTGCCAGTTCAAAAAAGTCTTCAAGCAGTTAATTCAGGCAAGTAGTGTTGTTTGTTCATTCCTTCTTGTGAGCATCTAGTTACTACAAGCCCGTTTTCCCTCAGCATCAGTTCAACTCAGTCCTATGGTTTTACTGTCACGCAACACAATTTTCAGACTTCAACTGAAACAGTAAGTGGTTGTGTTTTATAAATGAAAACATCATATAATAAACAGTTAAGAGTTTAAAGTATGTAAATGGAGTAACCTCTTAAGAATTTAAACAGTTGAAACTATTATATCACATTGCTTATAATGCTCCTGAATGTTGTCCCTTCCCCCAGACTTCCCCCAGATACAAAGAAAAAGGTTCCACACTTTTTAAAACTTTATTTAATCTCAGAACCACTGCTATGTTACACCTGTGAGGCTGAAGTTTATTCACTTCTGATATTAAAGTTCCGACAATAAGAATGGATGACATGAGGTTCCATGCCCCCCATGTTGTGTTGCAGTCAGTACTGGTCCAGTAAGACAGAAGTTTTGCAGTCACTCCCCCCCCGCCTCTTGTTTTTCTACATACACGAAGCATGGCCTAGCATTAGTGTCACCCTTTTATCTGCAATTGATATAAATAGGATGAGGTGGAAACACAGTTGTTTCCTCACTTGTAGGAAAAGTGACAAGAATATTCTGTACTTTACCAAATAAACACTTAAACACAGGACATGGTTTTGTACTGTTGCAACCCTTTCATTTGAGGCAGAACGTCCCCCCCCGCCTCCCACCATAATAAGTACCAAACCATTTCTAGTTTTGATTTTCATCAAGATTTCCAAACTGGCAGATTTTATTTTCACACCCTCTTCACAATAGACAAGATGCTTACCATATATTTAGGATTACAAGTTGTCACTAAAAGAAAACTTTACACAACCACTGTACATTTAGGTTGAAAAACTGTCCTTGCATGAAAAATATACCTAGAAATCAAGTGGTAAACAAGAAAAAACATTAAGAAAAGATTAACGTTTTTATAATGTGCCATTTTAAATTTATCAACTCCTCCTCCACTTCTCATTCATACTCTGTATTTACCTATAGTATTCATTAAGGCAAACAGCTAATCCATTTCTGAAGAGGTGCTGTGGAAATTGTGGACAAACAGCAAACATTTGGCATTAAAATAGATAGCACGTATGTAGCCTCTAGTAATATACATTAAGCATTTCTCTTGGACTTCAGAATAATGACAGGGGAGGATGAACATGCTAACAATGTCAAAAAGGCTTAAAATTTAGCGTCCAAGCAATTTCTATTAATGCTTCTGTAGTTTTCAAGCTCTAAGTAGTATAGAATTTATGCAAATGCATTAAAGAATTCTAGCTTGGCAAGTACACCCAAGCAGGTTATTAAACTATATATACAGAAAGTGATAAATACAGAATTAAAAGAGTCCTTCCGCTTCTCTTAACAGCCTTGAAAACTGACAAAAAACTTGAGGACAGCTCTACAATATTAAACATTAGGTAACCGCAGGAGCTGGGAAACCTAACTACACAAACTGATTAAAATACTCAGATGACTTTGTAGTGTTTAATACAATTCAGTTCGTAGTCAAGGGCACAAGACAACATTCAACAAAAATAATCACACCAATTGACCTAGAAATCAAATGTAAATAGATATGAATACAATCTCCAAAATCTGTCTTTAAGTGAACATTAACCATTTATTCAAAGTTATACAAGAATTTGAAGGATAAAGTCTTCTTCTGCAACAGGAAACCAACTTACAAGTTTCATGTCTCAGTTGAATCGAAGTGGAGGCGAGCGGGGCAGGGGGAGGGAAGGGAGGAGGGAACAAACAAGTTAGTAGGCCCCATCCAGGCAGCTAGAAAGTAAAAACAGGCTCAACAGCAGCCTCCTCCAGCTTGTTGTCCTCCCTGATTGCCTGCAAGCGTTGCATTAGTAGCAGCATGTTGAGGGCCAATTTTTATGCCATTTGCCTGAAATGAAGTTTAATACACAGTGTAATTATTTTACAACAGTAACATACTTGAAAAGCTTTCCCCCCCCCAGAAGATCACAAAGCAAGTTCTCGTAATGTATGCAATAAATACAGTAACATTTATATATATTTTTAGCACGTCTTTGATGATTAAATATAATTTAAAGGAAGATGCTGCTCTTCTCATTTAAATTTTATCTCAGTGTTAAACTCTGTCCCTTAAACTCCTAACACAAAAACACAGAGCAAGAACCGTATTTGAGCACTACTTGGCAAAAGGCTTTAAAAACACACAGGCTTTGCTAGGAACATGTAACCTCTCCCGTCTCACCAAAATCTCCACTAGTTTAATAGTTTAATACAAAACTTTTCTTCTCTAGACAGCATTTCTTTCTGTGTTGAATCAGCTGTAGAGGCTAAGGGCATACGAGTGTTCTGTGTCATCAATAATTTCCATGATCCCGAAAGACATGGCTCCTTGCCAGGAACCCACACACAGCGTAGCTCTTTCATTCATCAAAATCACACTTACATCTTAACCCTCACTCCCTCAAGTGGATTCTACCTAAAAATACAGCACTTTTCTCAAAGTAATACAGTAGCTTCAGAAATTAAGCTCTTAAGGAAACTTTGCGTCACAGTAAATCTCAGATTTATAGTGCTTGGCAGTTGTTCTGCAACAGTAGTAGCCTTGGGGTTTCTGGCACTGGCTCAGTATTGACAGCAGCTGATGTGGTTTCTTTTCGCTCTTTGACTCCTCTTTAATAAAAAGCATGCCCTATGGCTCATTGGTTTTGCCCCCTCTGGGCTGATAGCAACTTCTTGAGGAATCAAGGAGCCAGACTTGGCATAAAGCCAAATAAATAGCACGGACTGTTGGCTCTTGACAGCATATTGCAATCAAAGCTCCATAAGGCACAGTAAAGCAGTCAGCTACTATATGAAACTCGACAGATACAATGAGCACGCTTTTTCAGACACTCTGATTACCGTCCAATTTATATTGCACTATTGAGTGCATTTTCTCTAGGAAAAACATTCAGGAAAATGTTAATATTTCCATCACTGGACGGAATTTAAGAAGTGTTTCACCAAAACACCATGTAAAAGCACTGACATTTTCCAGTCAGAACTAGTATCTTTGAAGAATTACTATTCGAGTCTTGTTTAGCTACAAGTTTCCTAACACAAATAATTTGCGTACTACTGAGGTTTCTCATTATTTCCTCTCTGAAGTCACAAGAGCAATATTTTTAATAGTCTAAATTTTCTCATGTTGAAATATATTAAGTAAAAAGAGGTGAAGCTATTTAATGGAGTCCCACCAACTCCCTTCACTGCTCTCCGACCAATTCTGCAAGGACTGTAATGCTTCAGAGAAGTGTCAGACTGACAGTCCCAGACAGAGAACACTCCTATTCACGGAACAGATACAGAACAGAGTGGCGGTGCAAATTTTCACATGTGGTTTCACTAAATGCCTCGGCAACGGTATTTAGGGACATGCAAGACAAAAAAAACTTGGGCACCAGAAAGGACCGACAACTTCACACTGTCAAATTTAAATTTTATGTGGTGTGCCTTTTTATGTAAGCGTTAACTGAGAGCTTATACAATCCTAACATTTCTTTATGATCCTACTACTTATTTACTACCACTGAATTTGAATCTGCTTTCTCTATGGCCATGAATGTCACTCCTAACTGCTCAAGACTTTCAACAGCACAACCACTTCAAAATTCAAGAGAGACATTATAGGTCTTTCTACGCTCTTGCATTACAAAAGTGCTCTCCGCTCCACCTCCCCACCCCCACCCCAAACAAGCGAAGAGACAGGCTCCGATAATCTGTAATTTCAGTAATGTGCATAGGCAAAATGGCTAATCTTTTATTCCCCACAGAATCCAGCCACCTAACCCAGGAACATTTCAAAAGTCTTTTATGTAACTCTCAAAGCAATCCCTCCCCTACACTGGACAGCTCATGGAGTGCATCTGGCATATCAACATGGTCCCCCATTTACATAGTGGAAAATTATCTTTGAAAACAGATGACACCATATGGAGAAGTGGATGAAAGTGGATTTTCTTCTCTTTTGGGGATTTATATTATTTTGTGATGCTTCATGGATGGATAGGGTCACTTATTTTAATCCATTTTTATCACAATTGCAGACAATTCTATAGCCAAATGGAACAGACAAATATTTTACTGTCCACCTTCTAGGGAAGGTGAATTTTGTACATTTAAAAAACAAACAAACAAAAAAGTGTTCAGAGTACTAAGAGTTACCTCATTATTAATGTCAAAAACTCCTTCCTGGATTTTCTCATAGATCTCCTTTGCAGTGTTAATAAATGCCTAAAATAGAGGAGAAAAAAAAACAAACACTGAATGCAATATCCTTTGGTGTAAGATGCAGTAATTGAGTCCAATCTCACAAGCAGTTGTTTCAGCAAGACTCTTCTTCCTGACCTCAGCACGAGCAGGTATGACAACAGCATCCTACAACCTATCCTGAAGTAGCTATGGATCATACGCTGTTTACAAAAACAGTGGCATTTTCATAACATCTGTATTCTACAATCTGTTGTCCAGTAATTACAGGAAAAAAGTGGGGGTTTAGATATATAAATTACTTTTAAATTATTTATTTCTGACCCTTATGGATAGATTGTGTGGCAGATGGTTTCCTCTACCCTTAATATCTTTGTAATAGGCCACTCTAGATTAGAGTGCTTAGCAACATAAAACCACAGGGTACTTACAATGATGATGTAAGGATGCTGTCTGCTGGGTGAAACCTTATGCTATCATTTAATATTCACCTAATTTTAAGAACGTATTCTTTTTAATTAATCTTGCACACAATAGGCAATAGACACCTTAATAGTAGAAAGGAGAGGCCCCAGGTTTTATTATGACTTCTGAAAATCTATTGTTTTAATTCAGGGAAAAGACTTTGACATTCAGGTCTGAACAAGTGAATGACAAATGTTTTTGGTTAAAGTTTACAACCAACAATTCCATTTTTCATCTCTCATTTAACTTTATAGGTCAAGTAATGCCTAGAATAATGTATAATTTAAGAGGTGATTAACAGCAGCTAATAATTACAATCAATATCAAACATACAGCTCTTTTTGTTTTAAAATACCCACACCGTGCAGTCATACAAGATATGCTATCTTCTGCACAAGCTTATTACAGCAAATACAGATCTAATTCAAATATAAAAAAGTAAACAGGGTTCATGGAGAGGAACAAATCATACCTTTCCTCATTTCTACACTGGAACCATTTGACTGCTGAACTTGCCACCAGAGCTTTGTTTCCTAATTAACAGGACTGATATGTTTTCACCTTTAAAGGCCTTACAGCTCCCCAGAGTAATCAATCTACTGCAGCTCAATTACTGCACCAAGCACACACCACAGCCAGTGAAGGAGACTTGAACGACTGCGGCAGGAGCAGAAAGATATGAATATGCATAAACTCTAAGTGGGTGATCGAATCATCACAGAGGGTCATGAGAATTTGCAGCAAAATAATGAGAAGAATTAATCATTGCAGATTCACAAGGTACTTAGGAAGTGAGTTCGTTTTTCAAACACGCGTTAGAGTTAAGGAGAAAAACTGGCTTACGGCCAACTATGAATCGATTCAAATTCCTCAGAAATTGAAGTTTTCAATGTAAGAAAAAAATATTGAAACTTATCTTGGTTTCTGATAACACACTAATTATTGTAATGGCCTCATACATGGGCCTACTGAAAGGCAGAAGGCAAAAACTTTGGAAATTCACACAGCTGGAATCTGTGAGGATACTTGCTTCTATTTCAGTGGGACATTAAACAGAACTTGAAGTCTTAAAAATGTGTTATGATAACTTCATGTAAACAAGCACTTAACAACTGACACTTCTAACAATTCTAGAAGATGTTGGCTAAGTATGTCTAGGCTCTTAGAACTAATTTCATGAGAATTACATTGGATCTACAAAAAATTACTTTAGACCAACAAAACTAGCATTTTGACTGACTAGAAACTCAAGACTAACACAACTGAGTACGAAGTATCTTCTGGATGCTGCACTCAAGAACAGATCAACACAGGAACGCATCTATCCTTACAAAAAATACTCAAATGCACTGGAAAACAGGGTGATTTAACAACACTCAACCCCCTCCCCTCAACATACTTATTAGACATGTACTGTACAAAGCAAAAAAGCATACCGACTTCAGTACAGTCTATTTTAATATTAAACATATTGCCTAAGAAACCATTAATCTGAAAAATCCAAATATTCCATTCATCTCGGTTCCATTCTTTCAGTTGTCTAGAAAAAGACATAATCTGACTACCACATTGCCACCAGTGATTCTGCTGCGCCACGTATTAGTGTTAAAACAGCACATACTGTTATTCCGCATGGCAAAATGCTAGGCTACACTGGGTCCCATAAATAATTCCTGTTTGAAAACAACGGTTTCACAAGCATATAGCACATAATAAATCTACCTCATGTCTTCTTCAGTTGGTATGGATTCTGAAAAATTACTACTAATCAGCCATGAAAAGAGAATTGCATCCCTTGAGACTTCCATTTGTTTCTTGCATCCATGTACTTTAAGGTAGCTTAAGCTTCAAAGTGTAAATGGACTCAAAATAACCACCTGAGAACTTTATGGAAAACAGAGCCGTCTACTCACTTTAATACCACCATATCAGATTTTGGCACTGCATGCTAGTGCCCCAATTAGCAAGGACAAGCAGGTGAACTTGGTATAACTGATGACTTCTAGAAGTCTCTCTTAATGCTGCATGTTCTAACTCTTATCTGGAACTCGCAGTATAGTATAAACTCTCAGTTATTTATGGGCAGTTTATCTTGTTTGCAGATTAACCGAGCCATGGATGCAGAAAGACAGAGCAGCTTCCCCTCAAATCCAGTTTGGATTTATTAGACCGTGTGCAGGGGACTGCAGGAACACAGCTGTAGCACTTCACACACCAACTTGGATCCAGGCGCAGATTAGTCACTTCCACACAACACAAGACCTCGACCAGTAAGCCCACACGGACTCAGCTGGCTGCCTACCAAGTCCACTGCGTTGCACTGTACATTCCCCCAGTGCTCCCGTTACTAAAACACTATATAAAGATACTCGAGCACTTCCACCCCAGATCAGCTCAGTTCCAGGTTTATTTTCACCACCCCAGGAGAAGCAGTACCAGATTCAATCTGGATTTATACTCAGTCACCTGAAAGACAGCAAGGCCCTAGAACACTACCTCCATTACTCAAAGAGAAGAGACTTCATCAGGAGAGAGACTTCTGCATAAACAGTATGTTAGACTTCTAAATATAAAAGTTCTAGACTACAGGAAAATTTGAGAAAACAGTGTAACTTCAAGAAAATGTCTATATTTTTAATATTTAACTCTTGGTTTTAATCCTTCTAAATCACAAACTACTGATGCTTTAATGCATGAGACTACTGTGTATATATATATATCTGTACCACAGCATTAAAAAAGGTTGGATACAAGTTATTCAGTGATTTATTTTAATACACCATGCTTTTCAACTGTGTTCACATTATAACTAGGTTCTCAATAGTAATACCCCGCTGAGGAAAATTACATTACTGTACAAGTGGCAAAGTGAGTCTTGCAAGATGTGATCTGCCTGTCGTGTCACACCTGCACCTACTGCAAAGCTAACGAAGGAGGTTTTTGAGTCACAATATACCAGTATAAATCACTTTAGATGATTTGTATAAGGAGTTTCCTAGATCATATTGCTACATAGGAATCAAGAAGTCTCACAATGGTCACCTCAAAAATACCCCAAACAACCCAAAACACAGAAACCCAACTACTAAACACTACAGATGCTGCATTTAAGATAAAGTAATCCTAAAAACACAGAATTAAATCAACTTGAACATCCATGTTATCACACAAAATAAACAAGTAATGTAGGTTTACTACCCTTGAGACAAAACCAGGAAGAATGAATCCTATAACTGGTAAAAACAACGCAAGAAGTAAGGGAAGAAGTTCCCGATACCTCTGTCTTATGGAAGTTGTATGCAGGAGTAATGATAAGCTAAGAGCACCAGAATGAGAGTTAGAGAACAGATACATTTGGTTTTTACTTGGCAGATGTCAATAACGTCACTTCTCTTTTGCAGAAAGCTAATGCCATGACAAGTACATGAGGACTTAACTAACAAGCTGAACATAACAGGAACAACTTGTAAATGAATCACTAGTACCTTTTCAAACTCAGATTTTACGAGTTTGTCTTTGCTTAAAATCAGAATTGTTCAGGTTCTGCACTGCCAGCTCATGTAACATGCTGCCCTCTGGTGGCAATATTAAAGTTAAATTTAGTGCTTTGATATACAAATTGGGCAGTCGTCATATTTCTGGATGCTTTCTTACAACTAAATGAGGAATGCTTAACAGCTAAATATCTCACAAATTCTAAAGCATGACCGTCACCTCTGTGGTCAGCTAACACCTAGAATTTCCTCCTGCTTCTCAATTTCTTATCTTTCAGCAGTAGGATACAATATAGTTAGATTACTCTAGTATTAAAGAATGCACCTGGAAACAGTAACAACATGGACCACTAACAGATTTACCCCTGGAGCATTCACCATTCCAGCGTACAAGTGGCACTGGATGGTGAGATCCCAAAGCTCTAAGCAGTTGTTTTCTGCACAGTAAGACAATACTTTTTACAACTAAACAATCCTTCAGAAACAAGCCTAGGACACTAACAGGGCTATGGTAGGAAGATGCTATATAATGAACCTACAACCCCAAAAGCACCCTAAAACATTTGTAGCCTTATTTTGAAGTAAATGCACACAGGCACAAGACAGAACTTGACAGCAATTTGTTTCTATGTTATGCACTGAAGTGCAATCTTTTTGACAAACTTATTGGGAAGACGCACACTGTTAGAGCTCGAAGTGTCTTGAAAAGTCCTGCAGCTGCTCTTGAACAGTTACAAGGACGGAACACCTGAGGAAAAAAGATGATGAGAAACCCAGAACTAAGCATCCATCTCTCCAGCAGCATCTACAGCTCATGCAGGCAGCTATATAATACTTTTCATGCTTTTCTATAAAGCCTGCAACCCTTGATTAACTGAGACTTTTTATTCTGATTATACCTTAGGATGCCCAGAAGCCCCAAGAACCCTGGCAGAGCCAGTGTTGCTTGCTGCGCACGCAGCTGGGGCACAGTCCAAGGGTTTGCCACAAGGAGGTAGAAGCTGTGAATCTTCACTGGAGCCAGGTGTCCTGCCCCTTCCCTCTCCCATAGCTGAGCCAGCACAAGCTTCACCTCTCTATAGGCTGAAGTGCCAGCTTCAGACAGCTGAAAGGTCACACTACTTTGATTTCAAGAAGAAACTTGAAGAAATACTGGTTTTGATACAAGTTAAGATAAACCTAACTGTTGGTTTTGTTCGTTTGTTTTTTTTTTTTTAATGACTCTCAGGAACTAGAAATCCTGCTCTTTCACAAGTTCTAGTCAGATTACATCTTGTGTGTCACGACCTTACTATGAAAACCATTAACATCCTAGGATTTTCAAGTTTTATAAAGTAAAACCCTGCTAACTATATTACCCGGTGAAACAACTGTTTACTAGCAATTAGTTGTATTTAGGGAGGGTGTGAAGGGGAAATAAAAAACACTTCCAAAAACAAGTTCAAATTTAGAAGCTCATAAGAATCTCATCTTTCCATAAGATTTTCATTTTTACCCTTCAGAATATTAAAAAGGCTACCCTCCTTCCCTTATCTGCAACTGAGTAGTACCACTGTTGAAGCTACAGGGGTTTTGAATATTCATTATCCATTTAAGCAAAAAGTATCAGAGAAGCTGCCTGAAGACAAAATTAAGTTACAACTGAAACAAAACCATTGAACGACCATCCAGCTACATGCAGCATAAGTGCTCCATTGCTCAGTCAAAACCATTAGTCTATTGAGATTTAATCCTAAATAATGAATCCATTATTGCATTCTATTTATGTGCAGACAACTTGGAATAACACAGACAATACTCTTCAGATGAAAGCTTGGCATAGGGCTATATAATCCTCTCCATATGGGAAACAACTTACTAAAAACAACTCCCACACCAGGAGTCAGTGATGCATTAGTACAACTCAAGTGAGATCAGCTTCTGAACAGTGATGGTGCCTAGTACTGGTTTCACCAGTATCCAGAAAACTCTTTTGCTTTAGGTTGATCACATTAATCAGTATTAAAAGTAGTAGTTTGGAGTGCAAGAAGAATGCACAAAGTTACTCCACTTTCCTAATACAGCTAGGTATCTTCACTTCTTGAGAATCAGTGCATGCAAATAGATTAAAACAAATGATATTCCAGGGACACAAGGAAAGTATGTGTGCTGTAGGAAACTGCATGGTCACCCTGAGTTCATGCAGGTGATTCTATTCTGCCTCTACAAGTGTTAGACATGGTCCAAGGCGAAAGCACTCAGCAAGCTCAGAACTGCACATTTCAGGTAAGACTACAATTAAGAGTCATAAACTATTGTTGAATTAACAATGAAAAAACAAATGTGATAAAATTATTAATGTCTCCTGCAAATGAGAGAAAAAAGACTCTAAAGTATTATGTGTAGTGTTAATGCAAGGTCAGAAAGTAACTGGTGTTATGACTAAAACAAGTGGAAACATGCCTGGGGTTTGGACCTCAGACCTACGTGTATACAAGTGAAAAGCCTACCAATAGGCATTACAGTGTCTTCTTGGGAAAAAATACATAAGCATCATCAAATTCTGCAAACAGCATTTCAAAGTGCACATTCACCATCCACAATTCAAGAAAGCAGAACAGATACGATAGCGAAGATTCTGAAAGTTAACACTAGATTCCTTTCACGGTGAATTACAAACAAGTTCAATGCTTCACATCAAATTTAACTATGCATTCTACTGGGAGAAAGCCAACAGCCATGCTCAGACTGTACATACTGAACATCCCCAAGACATAATCAAGTTTTTGTTTGTCTTTTTAAAAACAGAATTGTAAAGAAAGAAATGCACTAGCAATACAGCATCAAAACCACTGAGGAAAAAAGCACAAAAATTAATTTGTGTTTTGATAGCTGGCTACCTTGACAGCTTTAGACAGAGGCTAAAAGGAAATCAACAACGAAACACCGTTTAAATAAATACGATACTGCTGATGAGACTAACTAGTATAACTGGCCTTGCACTGCAGTCAAATTACAGCCCTGTGCTTAACCTGCCCCCTAATAACCCTTCTGTCCTCCCAATGATTCAGAAACTCTTCTCACCCAATCCCATTCCATACAAAACATGATGATTTAACTCTGTGGCCACTCTGAGTTCTTAGAAGCCTCCACAGAAACTACAGAGGAAGAGCCTACATCTACTTCCCGCTCCCAACTATCAATTACCTATTGTGCAAATCAGGTATAAACATCCCCTAAGAGCCTTGCACAAGATAAACAGCTAACAGGATTCTCCACTGCTAAACATTTCTGTCCAAGATGTAGGTTACGAGATGTAATCCTGAAAAACACAGTGAACATTTTTCAGCTGTCTGAAGATCCAGGCGCTGAAGAGGTCAATGTACTGCTACTGCTACAGCTACAGATTGACTAAGGCATTATACAGTGGTGGGAATCAGGTTTAAAGGGGGGAAACAGCTTAAGTAACATGAAGCTGATTTGTTAATATAAAGAAACTGCTAAGGACTCCACCATTAGCTTGCAAACATCTACAACAGCCATCTATTACACAAGGTAAGATAAAGCTGGGTCAGAAACAATACCAAACTGATCAAAACAAAGTCTAGAGGCTTCTCTTGTCACTCTTGACACTGACAAACATGTATTTTCAACTAGAGGTGAAAAAGTGCATTAGGAAAAAAGTCTCCTCTGGCCATTTAGCTGTTCCTGGCACAACGCAGGAGACGTGCTCATGTGCTTATGTGTTGCAGTATTAAATCTGCATGAAATGCAAACAGTCTGTACACTGAATGGCTATGACTAGGACCACAAGACTTTTACGACTATCTGCCTGTGCTCTGCGATGCAGATCTGTCTGTTAACTTAGGTAGCACCACCAATTTATACTGCCACATTGCCCCTCCTGAATCCCCCCATGACAAGAACGTGGTACTCGTCCTGTAAGAGCCACACAGTTACTCACCCTGTTGCTGCAGGACCAGGTATTAGTATGGACACAGACTAGGTACGATATTAAGTTAAGAAAAGCATGCCAGATCTTGAACCAGATGCTGTAGAAATGCTCATGCGGTAAGCAGCCTAAGCTTCCCAAGTGAACAGGCCAAATTTGATAGTATACAAGGCAGTGTCCCTACCAAAGTAGCTGTTCAGAAAATGTGGACTGTGGCTAGATAACCCACTAACTGTGTGGGACTGAGAACAATACAGTAACCTGTACAGCTAACAGTGTCTCCAGAATAATTAAAATGGGCAAAAAACACTCACTATAGAGTTTCTTTACACCTGCAGGAAAGAAAATGTACAGTGGTGAGACTTACTGATGTCAACCAAAAGTTCTATGAGAATTAATCCATCCTTTAGAAACTAAAAAGACTTGAAAAACGCAGTGTGAGCACTTCAGAAAAAAAGAAAGATTGCTGTAACCTTGCTTTTTTACAAAGCACAGTTATTTAATTCAGAACACTTCTGAAGTTTTGATTTTTTCCATGAAGAATTACCTCAGAAGATTTTCAAAACTGCCTGGAAAACTTCCCTTACTACTTCAGAGATTACTGATACAAGGAGCCATCCTAAAGATGATGACTTTATCCCATTTTCTACTCTAAAAGCACGCGTTAAAGCATTTTTTGTTCAAATAAAAAAAAATTGTGGTGACTAGTATTTAGAGCAGCCATGTATGTTTATAAGGAGACAGACTGCTTCCCTATATGAAATAGGCTACAGAATTCAAGCAATTTGAGGAAGGGCTTCCATGAACAATCCAAGATGATTATTTCCAAACCCTGAACAGTCTTGATTCTTTTGCTGTGAGTACTTTTGCCTCAGATTCAGAAAGCAAAATTCGAAAACCAGCTCTGTAATGAGAACACACAACAATTGAAACTGCAAAACGTTTGGCCAGGAAAAATTGATATTCTTCCTAATTGTAGTTTGGACAGACACCTCAAAGTTGGATCTATTTCTCTTATATTGGTGGAAGAACAGTTTAAGCCCTGTTACTGGATATTGTGTAGCTTCTTTGTTGTCACTTTTCCTGGCAATCACACTTAAATTATTTCCTTCAACACCCAGAAATGCGCTTCCATTACTACTTTGTTTTGTATAGCAACTACTAAGCAACACAACACAGGCACAAATGCAGCAGGCCAAGGCTTTATTAATCAACTACATGATCTCAGTATGGTAAAATCCCTCCTTTGGGAAGGGAAAGAGGAAACAAGACACCAGTTGTTATCTGGGAATGTTCTAGCCTGTTACATCTATGCATTTCCATATGTACAATGGGCATGTGCCTGACAGTAATAGCGTCTTTCTCCAAAGCAGATTTTTTTGACGGCTATTTCCTGTTGATGGGTAAGAAGGACAGAAGGCTGATAACTGAATTAAAAATGAATATTAAATGTTAGTTTTATCATTCTATAAGACTTCATTAAATATAAAGAACAGAGGCCTAATAGGCACACACAATTCTTAAATATTTCTGAAGCTGTATATATGTAAACTTTTGTTTGCATAAGTCTTTGCTGCTAGCTAGTCAGAATCTACATTTATCATTTTGTTCCGGAGCTATATCCTTCTCTCAAGTAAAATCACTGGCTCTTTCAACACTGCTGATGCTGTATCTTATTAGGACATGCTTGACTTCAAAGATTTCTACAGGTATCCTGACTTTGTAATGGTTAACTGCGTAACCCATGCATGATATACCATCGTCACCAGTGATTTAACAGCATAGATTAAAAATGCTGCTGAGTAATTAAGGGGATATTCCTTCCCCCTCCAACCTCATAGCTTCTTTTCCTCTCATCCCCCAATAAACTCCACATGATTAGAGAGAACCCAACAGTTCTGTCTCAAGTGTCTAGTACCTTTCCAAAAGATGACCATTCCAAGGCTCAAATAAAATGTATAAAAAGTATTTTAACAATTTATCTGAAATCTAGGCAAGTAGAAGAAAGTGTCTGCTTCAAAGCTTTTAATACAAATGCATGTGAAAAGTTCTGATATAATAATCCAGATGCAAAGTCAGAGATCTGCAATGTTCAGCTTCTTAGACCCAGGGTATTTCCATCAGTGCAAAAATTCAACGGTATTATTTTCTTAAGCCTTAGTTTCCCAAAGAAGCCAGTAAAAACGTCCCCCATTGCCACCATGTAAGATAACATTTGTAGACACAGGGCTACAGATTTCTTCTGCTTAAAATTTAATCTAATATTAGCTGAATTACCTCCAATGTTGTTCTTCCTGTTCAGTTTCTACATCCTCAGGCACTTACAAAACTATCATTTCTTTCTAGTCCTGAAGTGGAGCATTGAAGACTTGCTAGATTTGCCTCCATTTTACGTATTTCTTGTTCTTTCCTCAAACGTTGCCCATTCCACATGATTTCTTTCCTCATTCATGTTTTTCTGACACTGAACAGTCCAGAATCAGCATAAAAATTAAAATGGTTTCTTTTGTCCACAAAGTGGTATCTTTCACCTACCGTGCCTACTGTTTCTCCTCACTTCTTTTTACTGTGTCAAACATGAAGATTTTGCTCCTTCAGCTCTAACTATTCTAGATCACGCCACCTCTTTTAGTGTTGACTGAGAACACCATTTAAGGAATGCATTTGATTGTCACTAAAAAGAATTATTCCCTAAAGCTTCTCCATGAGAATTAGACAGTTGATACAAGTGAGTGATTGCATGCATGTACTATCAGAAGAGGATTCAATGTGAACTTTTTTGACAAAGAACTTTATGCTCATTTTCCTCCTGATAATCAGAGATGCATTAGGTACCGGACAAATCCTTCACTAGCATGTATTTTTTCACCTGGAGATAGGTGCTAATGTTAGAATCTGTTAGTAACAAATCAGAATGAAGTCAATGAAAACTATTTGTTACTCTTCCTATAACCTTTAAAAAATACTAAATATTTCAAAACTAGAAGGCTTTACAACTAAAAGAATACCTCATCGGTTGTCCACCATTTTGCATTTAGGACAATTTTGGAAAAGGGGAAGATTATGTAGTGTGACAAGCTGAACTATGGTCATGCTATTCTAAAAAAAGTTATTAAGTGTGGATCTATAAAATGAGTATGGGCCTGAAAGACACGTGAAGCAATCTTTCTGCTTTACACAGCATTAACATCTCAGCTGGAGCGGAATCATAGAATCATAGGCTGGAAAAGACCTCTAAGAGTCCAACCATCAGCCCAACAGCACCATGCCTACTAAACCATGTCCTGAAGTGCCTTATCTACACGGTTTTTTAACACCTCCAGGGATGGGGACTCCACCATTCCCCTGGGCAGCCTGTTCCAATGTCCGACCACTCTTTCAGTAAAGAAATGTTTCCTAGCATCCAATCTAAACCTCCCTTGACGCAACTTGAAGGCCATTGTCTCTCATCCTAATGCTAGTTATCTGGGAGAAGAGACAAACACCTGCCTCGCTACAACCTCCTTTCACGTAGTTGTAGACAGCAATAAGGTCTCGCCTCAGCCTCCTCTTCTCCAGACTAAACAGCCCCAGCTCCCTCAGCCCCTCCTCATAAGACTTGTTCTCCAGACCCCTCACCAACCTCATTGCCCTTCTCTGGACACGCTCCAGCACCTCAATGTCTGTCTTGTAGTGAGGGGCCCAAAACTGAACACAGTACTCAAGGTGTGGCCTCACCAGTGCCCAGTACAGGGGCATGATCACCTCCCTGCTCCTGATGGCCACACTGTTTCTGATACAAGCCAGCATGCCACTGGCCTTCTTGGTCACCTGGGCACACTGCTGGCTCACGTTCAGCCGGCTGTCGACCAACACCCCAAGATCTTTTCTCACTGGGCAGCTTTCCAGCCCCTCTTCCCCAAGCCTGTAGCGTTGCATGGGGTTGTTGTGACCCAAGTGCAGGACCCAGCATTTGGCTGTGTTGAAACTCATACAGTTGGCCTCAGCCCATCGATCCAGCCTGTCCAGATCCCTCTGCAGACCCTTCCTACCCTCAAGCAGATTGACACTCCCGCCCAGCTTGGTGTCATCTGCAAACTTACCGAGGGAGCACTCAATCC
>Ga0065711_1006092_pt1 | contig 18342 bp, 9 predicted proteins | sample Hoacrofraction12_FD_59098 | JGI IMG/M metagenome (GOLD analysis project Ga0065711, IMG submission 59098) | Hoatzin crop microbial communities from Cojedes, Venezuela - Epithelial fraction 12 v2 (version 2) | ecosystem: Host-associated > Birds > Digestive system > Esophagus > Crop | place... | reverse complement strand
AGCTACTGGGGAGAGTCCAGCAGAAGGCTACAAGGATGGTGAGGGGACTGGAACATCTCCCCTACGAGGAGAGGCTGAGGGAGCTGGGCTTGTTCAGCCTGAAGAAGAGAAGGCTGAGAGGGGACCTTAGAAATGCTTACAAATATCTGAAGGGTGGGTGTCAGGAGGATGGGGCCAAGCTCTTTTCAGTGGTGTCCAGTGACAGGACAAGGGGCAATGGGCACAAACTGAAGCTTAGGAAGTTCCGTCTGAATATGAGGAAGAATTTCTTCACTCTGAGGGTGACGGAGCCCTGGAACAGGCTGCCTAGGGAGGTTGTGGAGTCTCCTTCTCTGGAGATATTCAAGACCTACCTGGACAAGGTCCTGTGCAGCCTGCTGTAGGTGACCCTGCTTCAGCAGGAGGGTTGGACTAGATGACCCACAGAGGTCCCTTCCAACTCCTACCATTTTGTGATTCTGTGATTCTGTGATACCAGTATACTTGCAGTCCTTCCCAGTGCAGAAGCTTAGATACCAGACTTGTTATTTCAGCATACAAATTGTTTAAGAAAAATGCCCATGAAAAGAATTGAAGTCGCTATGTAGTTTCAAATATGAAGCTGAAGACAGTGACTACTCATACTGTCCAACCAGCTCTGACTCTGTACCATAACATTTTGAGTTAGACCATGTTTTCCATGGTTGCCTATGAGGCTTTCATATGTTGATGAGCCTTACGTATATCAAAAGCCTTACAAAAGTGAAGATTTATTCCTGTTCTAGTGCATTTTTTTTTGGCTTTTTAGGCTGGAGGACCAAAGCTGCATGAAGTATTCAGGATGAGATTCTGTACAGTAGCAAAATGATGTTCTCTATTTTAATTTGCTTGCCTCTTAAGTCTAAATATTTATTTTACTTTTTGGCTGTAAGTGCTCAGATTAAATTTTTGTGGCATTATCTTTAATGATGCCAAAGTATTACACTTATTTATCAGTTCAGAGGACATAATTTTATGTGTGAAGTTAGAAATATTTTTGCCTTGTGCATCATTTAACATTTATCTACATCAAATTTCATCTGCCAGTCACTCCGTGTTATAAGATCTTTCTCCATTTTTTCACAGTGAACCCTTTTCTTTACTATTTTGAAAGAGATCTTTGTCATTAATAAGCTTTCTCACTCTAGTCATATTACCATTCTCCAGACTGTCGGTGAATGTGCCTAACAGCACAGCTCCTTCCAGAACTCTGCTGGTGACTTTCTGTCAGTGCTGGTACTAACAGTTTACTTATGTTTCTAGTTACTGATTTTTTTAAAAATTTTTTGTCTGTGAGAGACCATTTGTGCCATGGCTACCTAATTTCTGCAGGAAGTTGGTAGCAGACTTTGAGAAAACTCTTGGAAAATCCACACAGACAATATCAAATGAGTCATCTTAGGGGAAACAATGTAATTACTCTTCCAATAACTCCAAAATTTTACTAAACAACATATTTTTGCAAAAGCCATGATGACTTTTCCCAGATGTACCATCACTATTCACTAATTCTGTTCTTTACTACCATGGCCAGCACTGAATATTGGATTTACAAATCTGTATTTTCCAAGATCGTGTTTGAAATTCTTTGTAAAAATTGGAATCCTCTGGGCCTCAAGTACGAAAGCAGTTTTAAAGAAAGATGTTAGACACCACTCTTCTTAGGTCAGATATTTCAGTCATGCCTTTCTTAAACCTTAGTCACTTGCTATTTTTTATTTTTGTCTGCTTGTTCCACAGTCACAGCTGTTTCTAATGCTATGTTGATGACTTTCGAACTTGTTCTCATCTTTATCTTGTCTCCTGGTGCTTAGTATGGCAAGGATCTAACAGTTACTTGGCTGCAGCTGTAAACTTCAGACTGAAAAGCACGGGTTGCCTACAGAGGGAAAGAGAAAATAAGCAAACTCAGCTCTTTTTCTTGTAAACAAATGGCCTGTCCAGGCAGGAGCCATCTACACCTCTTTCCCTTACCTTCTGACTGTCCTTTTCATTCAAAACCAGACTGGCCTAACATCTTGAAGAGAAATAGCATAAGGTGTCTTTGCACTGGAACTAGTGGCTAATTAGTTCATGATGCAGTTCATTTCTTGCTGCATCACACTGTGTGATCTGTGTTTTTTTTGGAGTTCTTTTTAAGAGTCCAGCTAGGTTAAGACAGGTTCTTATTCACCCACAGGAACTTCCTGTGCATCACAAAGGCAGCAATTTCCATGGTGACTGTTCTCAGGTGTTGAAGGGAAAGGGTAGTTGATAAGCCATATTAAACTTAAAAATATTGGAATCTTCTGTTTATAGTTTCAAGCTCAAGTAGTGATATTAGACAGGGTTGTTTCAACTGTTCACAGAGGGCAATTGGTGCATGACTTCCAACGTCAAAGGAGTGTGCTGTCAAACACACATAAAACCAGTCCTTTATTGTCATCTCTTTTTGAATCTAGTTAAGGATCACTGTGAGTTCAAGGTCCTTTCCTTTTGCTTTATGTGTCTTCACGAGGGTGTTAACTATGATTGACAGTCATCTCATATGCAGGATAAAGTCAACTTATCTTACTGTTTGATTATTATTGAAATGTACAAGGAAAAAACCTTCTCATCGTCCACTAAGATGCAATTTATGTTTAAGCATCTAGACCTCACAGCTGAACATTCATAATTCAGATGTCACTCCAACATAAGCTAGAATGGAGCAACTTGTGATTCTTTAGCCATGATGGCTTTTCTTCTTTAAACAGATTCCAGCCTGGTAGTTTTAATTCTCTGATTTATGTCTCACATAATCACGATAGTAAAGCTGAGCCTGCCTGTTCAGGCCTCACTTAAACACTGATGATGCTCTGTAAACCTTCAGAGACTTTAGCAGCATCTTCACTCGATCCTTTCAAAAATTTCTTCAGCAGGCAAGTTACAGTTCCTTTAGCTGCAGTACCCTTGTCATTATGGTCATGAAACTTCGTAAGATGCTTTTTAGTTAATTTATTCAGGGAGTATGTGTGGACAATTGATTATAGGAAAAGAGAACCTTCATCTTAAATGATTAGATCTTATAGCCCTTTCTAAAGTTTGCAGACAATTGCGGAATCTTACCTGTTGTTTGGTGGAATTTTTTTTTCTTTAAATATCTACGGCACTGTCCAGATCCTTCCTAGGCTGTTTTTTAAACTCCCTTGAGTTATCTCCTGGAAGCTGTGTCTAAGATTCAGCACACGTCTTGAGTCTCTCAGTTCTCCACACTCTTGAAGAAGATTCCTTTCTTTTCACAGAACTGCATGTTTCAATAAATCATCCTATTTATTCAGGTTCCATATTGAAAGATTATAGAGGAGGAGTCATTCTCAGATGAAAACTGACAGTCAAAGCAATAGCAACCAAAACTTGCTGCGAGTTCCTTGGTTTGTATCCTTCTGCTCTAGATAGCTCTCACTCTTCTGGAGTTACCATGACCATGACGAAATCCTATTGACATTCATAAAGTTAGTTATTTTTTTTCTGAATAATCAGTATTTAAGTAATTAGTTATTAGAAAGAAAACTCTGCATAGAATTGGACAGCTTCACATCTGACATCTATTGTGAATGAAACCAAAAAGGGCATACTCTATCTCCAGCTAGACTTAAAACACAAAGTAAAGATATTGGGATATTTTAAACTTTTTTAGCTAATATTTTCATAGCCAAATTGGATTTCACGTCTAACTGTATTCACTAACAAGTGTTTACACTTGGTAATGACAATAATTTGTTTTCATGAACATTGTGCAAGTGGGAGGTACAGGGAAAGAGAAAAAGAAAGAAAACTGAACATCTGATAAAACAAACAGGTTAGCCAAAAGGCCTTTTAGAAATGTTGATTTATTTCTTTTAGAATAGTTGTTTGTCACATGACGCAAGTATGGTTTTAAATGCCTGAAGTCTTTAGAAATAAGAAATAAGTAGATTCATTATTAAAAGGAATGAAATAAGAGTATTCTGACTTAGGATCCAAAGGGAAGGCAGTGATAAGACTTTCAATAAGTGCAAAGGAAATATATACAAATGAAATCCAAAAAGACTAAGTAAAATGTGACTTCAGATTTTCTTTAGAGTATAGTAGAATTTTTGTTGATTTATACTTGCAACATCCAGAAAAACAGGAGCAGAAGTTTATTAGGATAAATTGGCTGTCCTGAGAGATGACACTAGATAATATTTGGTCAGGAGTTTTATTATCAGCTCATCATGAATGCAAAATTTGCTGAGGCGTAAATGGTGTAGGTTTGTAATACATGTAGGTATGGAACTTTTTATTATAAAGTGTTACTTCACGAGTTAAACTAAAATATAAATCTTTACATTTATTCAATGTTTGGTGTTTTTTCAACTTTTCATGCATTTTTAAATCCAAATCATAAATTATACAGATAGATCCAGGATCCTGAATATGGAATGAGTTTATAGGTATGTGTGTACACATACAAATAAAAAGGAAATTACAGTAGTGCATACTGGTCATGAAGAAATTAATATTTTCACATACTGTGTTTATAAATGGAAGAATGAGACCCTGAAAGTTAGTTTCTGTTTCCAGATATTTTCACGTAACACAAGTTGGCCATGATGTTTCAGGTTAAAACTCGTCTTATTCTCAAAATGCAATAGATCATGTTCTGATACTCATGCTTCTCCAGTTCTACTGTCTTATTTACACTTAAGCTATATAATTGGAAAGAACAAGAACATGTTTATATCTGATTTGAATTAAACTTTTTTCAAATGTACACCTAGATTTGTCTTTGTTAAGACACAGGAAGGAGGAAAAACAGTTTTGTGACTAAATGGAAACACAGGTTTGGAGACCAAAGACAGTGTACAGCATTTCACATCAGATCAAAGAAAGAACTCTGTAACTCTGCTTTGAATATGTAGACAACAGGGTTTTTTACTATCAAAATGGTATCAAGGCGTTGCCCGTATTGATATTTGTGCAAGATTGTAAGCTCTTTCTGCTACAGAAATGCAGGTAGTCATCACCATTAATCATGGTACCATGGAAATGAAAGTAGAGGTTGAGCAATATATAACAGAGTAATGCAGTGTAATTTAATCTGCTAAGGCTGAATCTACTGTTATTTTTAGGACTCCTGCTTGCAAAACGGTAACTCAGCAAAAAGAAATCAAAATCTTGTTCACAGGCAAAAAGGAAGCACAAAACACATATAAGTAAATCCAAGAATTAATTGTTTGTATAATGGAAATCTTAACAGTTTAATTCAAGAAACACTATTAGTCTACATCTAATTATTACAGAAAAAGAATAATGGTGCAGTTAAAGTACTTTTATACAGAAGTTTCAATAGTAATAATAATAACAATAGTTATGACATCATTAAGATTGTAACACAGTTCTTGGTTTCTGTCTCTTGGGGTTATGCTCACCATTCCTTTACTCCCTTGGGTCTTAAAATCAGTAGTTTATGACTGCTGGAGGGGTTAACGCGTAAGTCATCAACCTGTGCAGTCTTTCATTGGCATGACTATGATGATGATGTTGCTGCATTCTTCTTGCTCCCCTAATAACCCCTTTGGGTCATTTTTATATGTTAATTGTTTTTATATTTTTATATGTTTGTGAACACACTTTTAGACTATTATCTTTCTTTATTGATCTGCAGCTATAGATCACATTGCATCCAAATTTCCTATATATGGTATGCTTTATGTATACGAGATGCTGTTTTTTTGCTTTCTTTGTTACTCTAAAGCCAATTTTGTTCAGCTCCAGGTCTACGTTTCTTGACCTATGGTAAGTGGTTTATAGTTGTGGGGTTCCCAGTGCTGGGCCTGTACCTCATCTCCTATCATCCCATGCTGTCTACCCCCATAGACCGCATCCTGTCTCTCCATTTCTCAAGGCCTCTGCAGTTATACCAAACCCACGTTCTCTTATGCTACATAATTTTGTAAGTCATAAATATCTCATTCTAACAGAACAACTTGTTACAGCTATCTGTATAAAACAATGGTTGTACTACGCAAATATAAACAAAAGTAAACTAGCCATAGAGAACAGGTCAATAAGAGAAATTACTGTCATAGAAACAAAGTAAAACAAAACTTCAGCCCACCAGGAAAAGTTCAGACGGAGCAAACCTGGCAAATACTGATCCTGAGGCCTTACAAATTCACTACAAAGGTTGTGGCCTGCTACTAGGAATGGGAGTGCTGCATTACAGGGCTATGTGTTTACAAGGTAGTAGGGGACCAAAAGTGGAACAGTGAAGCCAGCTGTGATGGAGTTTTATTCTAGGTAACTGACTTGACATTCTAGTGTTAGTTGGGTGTATTGAGACTTATTAACATCTAGATATTAATGTTATTATTATATTATGCGTATTATAAGTGTAAGAAAACATCCACAGTATAAGTAAATGATTGGTTTTATGATACTTGCTTCTCTCACAGCACGTATTAAATGGTTGTAAAGTTTTGTACTTCTCAGCTAAAGGATGACAGCAAATATTTATTTCTCAGATATTACTCTTCCAGGAGTCCATGTTCAGCAGTAAAATGTTTTTGAATGATCACTGCACTGTAAAAAACAAACAGCCCCAAAACCTAGTGAAGCTTTTGTACATATTTGTCTGTCTGTCTGCATTTTTTGACTATACGTTTGTGTTATGGACTATATGTTTATATATATGTATGGGTTTGTAAAGCTGTTGTGTTTGATGATACTAATTTATTGTATTCTGAAGGCCAAAATTGCTTTCTGCTATGTGTATCTGGAAATCTGCTGCATTTAATACTACACTCTTTCAGCATAGATAAGTGAGCACTGAGGCAGTCTGCCCAAGTGACCATACTTAGATCTCAGTGGGAATGAGCAGCAATATGTTTTTCAAGGCTTGAACATTCACACCTGAAATCCAAATTTCATGTCCACAATGACTTTGATTCATGCCTGCTTTGCACCTTTTCATCTACAATTACACATGTTTTAAAAGGCCTCTGATCATCTACACCTTGAGTAACTGTCATGCATTTAACCATGTTTCTGTTTCAAGTCATCCTGAGTGTCAGTCCCTTCCAGGATGTAGATGACCTGTACTTTTCATCACAAGGTGTGATTATTGTGCATCCTGAGCAGAGCAGGAAACTGGGTCATTGTTCTTGTTGCTTTCCATGTCAGATTTCAGTCAGGAAAGAATGGTGAGAAGTTGCATAATTAGAAGAAGGTGGAAAGCCCAATAATGTAATCAAATTTCCTTTCATCATCTCACTAAATTCCTAAAGAAAAATTTGCAGATCCCACAGAATTTTGCTCAAGTAGATAGATTTTCCTCTTAGTTTTGCCACAGGCCAAAATGATTGTTTAAATTGTCTACATTTTTTCAGGAACTGAGGAGGAACAGATAAAACTTTAATCACTGAAATGTTGCATAGTGTCACACACAGTAGCACAGAACTTGGGTGCTATATGATTGCATGGCTTAGAGTTTTTCAGATGGCTTTGATTGATTTCTTTATTTGTTTGGATTTTTAAGTATGTTCTGGTACATCTGGCCATGATGAAATTCTTTGTACTGTCAAGGAAAAACATCTTGTGACAGGGAAATAGATAAGTGAAAAATTATTTGTAATTAATAGCATACGAGTGAAACATTAGAAGATCTAAACGTCTTTTGTTTTGCTCTTTTTCACATTGTTTCATAGAATACTTCAACTATTTTTGTAGAAAGAATTTTTATATAGGGGAGACAACCCTTTGCTTCTCATATTGAAGCAATCATATTTTTTAATTTGTGCTTAAAATACATATTTAATGAGGAAAGAAAACATAGCTATATAAAATGCAAATTAATTTTACAGTTCTAGTTTTCAAAATCATAATCACTAAGATTGTTTCACTATAAAACAACCCGTGTAACCTGATAGAATGTTAAACAAATATCATCTGCCTGACACGAATTATTACAGAACTTCTCCCCTTTTGTATTTTACTTTAAAGGTACATAGGATATTGTACCTGGGATATCTTCTCTTAGATCATAGAATCATAGAATCATAGAATCATAGAATGCTTTGGGTTGGAAGGCACCTTTAGAGGTCACCTAGCCCAACCCCCCTGCAGTGAGCAGAGACATCTGCAACCAGACCAGGTTGCTCAGAACCCCGTCCAACCTGACACTGAATGTTTCCAGGGATGGGGCCTCCACTGCCTCTCTGGGCATACCAGACATACCTTTCTTTGATATAATACTGTTATTTTTGTTCAAAATAGATCAGTTTTAGTGAAGACTAAACCTGAACATGATTTATCCAAATCAATACCGCCCGCCCTGACTGCATTATAGAGTCTCATTCTGCAGCTCTAAGAGATAAAATAATATAATCCAAGTGCCAGAATTTATGCTAAATATAATAAATGCATACTGTGCTTATAAGTTGGGAGATATTCTACAGTATTTTATTATATATTGCATCTTTACACTTATTTGTATAAACACATGGAAATTATGAGAAATGAATATATAGGAATGTACTATTGTGTTCTTACTTAAAATTTCAAAATCAGAACTAATGTGGTAGTCTATATTTCTAAAATGTTCAGGGATTATATTTTGCTTTTAAGGCTTGTATGTAGTAATATATAAACAAAAGAAGAAATTGCAGAAAGACAAGGACATTATTTTCTTAATTAGTTAAAAAAGGCAAAAGTAAACCTGTAATTCCACCTCAGGTTTTTGGAAGGTTTCCTTGACATGTAATTCAAATTTGTGCTGTTCTCATATCTTAAAATCTACTTTACTTAGTCACTGACTCAGATTGTCTGAAGAATGTTTTACACTGTATTTAAGTTTCTAGCCAATATCATCAGGTTTCTGAATGACTAAGAATTTCAACAAGGAAGTCACTAAGCGCACGTCATTGGAAGCAAGATAGCTTATTTAAAATTGGTCTAAAAGTCTTTGAAATTTATCTGTAAACACATTCTTTTTTTCTGTTATTTTATTGACAACACATTTTGCTATAATTAAATTAATTATAATTATAATTAGTAATATTAAAATAGTTATTCTGGAGTAAATTATTCATACCTTATACACTATGATTTAAAGGTAAATGACAGTACTTCAGAAGAAAAACAGCACCTACCCTTTTCTGGTATTCTCTTTACATTTTAATGGAGTTTTTACAGAATCTTCTCATTGTATATTCATTACAGATGATGCCTAAGTAAACTGACATAAACTGTTCTGTTTACCCATATGTAATTTGAATCATGTCCAAATAATGGCTTGAGCCCCAGTGTGTTCTTATGAGGCTCTGTGATCTGCATATGTGAGAAGATTGCCATATGTTTTTGAGGCTAATACCAGAGATTATCTTCACTGATTCTGCTGTAATTTTTTACCAATATAGGTCAAGAATACCTCTAATGAAGTGCTTACAGATGCAAAGATGTAAAATCAAGGTAGATTATGTATGAACCAAGCCTGTAATCCTTAGAGTCTATCATATTTACCAATTCCTCTTAACACAAATAAATTTCATGGCACAGAATGGCACAGAATGAAAATAAATACGTTAATTATCACTGAGATACAAGGGACAATTTCAACATAACTATAGGATTTGAGAATGTACATTCAGGTGTGGGAGATTAGATTTTAAATCTGAGGTAGGTAGACTTTTATTACCAAAAAAGATTAAATATGTAATTAGGTTTTGTGCTGTGCTTTTTGGTTTTGGAAATTTAAACTATGAGAAGCATTGCTGAGCAAGGAGCAAAATGTATGTGCTGTCATCACTATCATTATTCTTATGGCTTTTGGGAGAAATTATTTTGTTTTCTCCCTATGATTACTAATGGAATATTAATATTTAATATAGTTAAAGGCAAATACCTTAATAAATAATTTTATGAAAAGTAATTTTAATGTTTCGGTTTATAATGTGAAGACAATTCTCCTATATGGTTGTGGTGGCTTGACCTTGGCTGGCTGCTAAGGTGCTCGCCCAGCTGCTCTCTCAGAAGCAGTGCAGGGGAGTGGGGAATGTGGGCTGCAGTCAGTTCTTAAAGAGCTCCTCTCTGCCACTCCTTCCTCACATGTTTACCCTACTCCAGTGTGTGGTCCCTCTCTTGGGATACAGTGCTTCATAAAATGCTCGAATGTGGGTCCTTCCCACAGGCTGCAGTTCGTGGCTCCTTTCCTTGTTATTTGTGGCCAGTAAATGACAAGGTTTGGTAGTAGTAGTCTTACTACTTCCTAGACCATAGATAGTTCAAATATCCACGATAGCAAGATTGTTTCTTTTTTTGGTTAAACTTTTCATTTATTTTTCTCACTCAAAAATATACATTCTAGTTTAATAGAAGGTTGCTTAGATTTTGTTGTATTTAGAATATTGTCACAGTATTAATTGGAAAAAACATATTTTTGTGAGATGACACAGAAGCAGGTATGACATAAACTTCTGAAAGCTAACCTATTTGTGAAATAATAATTTGAACAATTTCCTTTTAATAGATTGATGTATTAGATGAAGTGATAGAAGGGTATTTCAACAAAAGAATCCTTATGTATTCTGTTAACTTCAATAGGGCTATAATTTCAGCCTTGAATTTTGGTTTACTATAGGAATTTATTTGGGAAATGATTTGTTTCTTACTTCAAAAGTACACTTGGGCCAACTAGCATTGTAGCTGTATATTTTAAAAACACAGTAGGAAGAAAAGCTTGGGGGAAAATGCAACTTTCAAAGTTAGTTTAATTTGATCTGGTAATATGAAAGCCAAAATATTGTATTTTTTCTTATTTAAAATTTAAACACAGGGCAAACTTTTTTGCATGTTTTTATTCAGAATGAAGTTAATATATTTAAATGTCTTTGTAGCACTTAACATTTCTAAAAACTATTCAGAGTTATATAAAACCTTGGTGTTCTGACAATGCGATGTCCATGTAATATTTCTATGCTTTCATTACAGAAATATACATTCAGCCATACTTCATTCATTTTCATCATGTACATAGAAAATCTTGTACATATAAATATAGATAAGCAGTTTATATGCTTTAACATTTTAATTAAGAGGTGTTCTGTATGAAGCAGGGTCCTTCTAATGACATCAAATACTGCAGGACACGAGGGTTACAATTCATTTGGCCATCTTCAGGTGTCTGTTACTGTATGAGATGCTTGGGTATTCAATATGTTCCTGCAAGGCTAGTAGGTGTGACACAGGAAAATCCATACCCTTCTGGAGAAGCAGTTAGAAGTCAGGCAGGATGTAAAGGCATCTTAGGTGACAGAAAAGATCTGAGCATGGGCATCTGATTTTAGCCCAAAGAAGCATACACTGTATCCTGACTTACTGCTTGCTTTTCCTCTATAAGTTGTTTCCATAAATACAATCTTCCATTAGCACAGTAAGATACCTGCTTTGTCAGAGTTTCTGACTCGGCTCAGTGTGGCTCAGACCTTTCCATTTTCTGTTCTTAATAGCATTAAGTAGTAGTTGAACTCTAAGATTGTATAAAATTCTAGCAAATTAATTCCACTGGTATGTTATATTTTTTTTGAGACATTTACTTCTACAAACATTTAGGCATCTCCCTGTACCTGTGGAGGCTGTCCAGTGTTCACTTCAATTGCCTGGTTGCACAATACAGTGTGATGCCAAGATATGTTACTCTTGTAAATGAAATAGTTTGTGCTCTTGGAACTATTTTTACCATAATAGCAAGAAACCAACAAGCTGAAGTACTCTACTTCTCAGAAAAAACAGGTGCTTATGGACCTTTCTGCTACTGTTGACAGACTGTTAATACTGAAGGAAACTATCTTTAAAATTCGTTTCATAGCTATAGAATGCATGAAAAACAGGCTTTACCCAACATGTTCAACCAAAAACAACATTTGAGTTAGAACTACTTATTTTGTCTATAATGATATAGATTTCCCATAATGAATTTTTTGTTTAAGGTCATGAACAGAAACACTTCTTTGTTATTTTATTACTGTTATCTCCTGGATATTCTACTGGCCAACACATCATTACAAAGGTGTATGAATTCTCTTGATATATCTCGTACATACAGTAGTGTTTGAGTTGGGACATATAGAATTAATTAGATTTTTTTTTTAATTCTACTTTTTCTGAAGTTTGAATGTTTGTCATATTTTGTTCATGTTTTATATGAAGTTTAAGTAAGAAGAGTCAAAATGCCAGAAAACTCTTGAAAAATTATGCAGTTCAATAAGTAATTTTCAAGGACAGGAAATGAATTGCCTGAAGTACTACATGGTAATAGCAGAGCTGACATCTAACTCTCCAGATTCCTACCTAGGGCTCTGTCTAGAGAGTGATTTATGTTTGCATAAATGGATGTGCACCTTTGATACATAACCACTTCTTCATGTAGCCCTTTACTCCTTATGCTTTATCAAGCCACATATGTATTTTGGGTTAATTAATAAAATTAAACTATTCATTAAAGACTGTAGGAAGTAAAACAACACTCAGACAGGATAAACTAAGTATGTTTCTCCTTCTTGAATTTCTAAGACCAAAAAAAATCATGTGCTCATTTAACAAGTAAAATTCTCAGCCCTGATTTAAATAGGAGCTCTTATCTGGTGCTTCATGTACTCTTAGTTAGGTTATATATAACTTGTTTTTAACAAATGCTAACTGGGAGCTTTTCATTTTCAAATCTAGTGAATGGTATTTTCAGACTTTTATAGAATAGCAAATTAAAAAGTATTGCTTTAATTTTTATCATTACTGTGTCTTTTCCACAAGTGGGTGATGCTCACCATTTTAGAAAAAATAGTTAAATTGTTTTGAAAAAGATCTCCAAAGATATAAACACTATTGGAGTTATTTTTCATGCATGGCAAGGAAAGATAGTAATGAATGCATACTATTTTGCCTTCTTTTCCATTGTTCTGTTAAAAAAATATAATAGGGTACAGTGTTTCTTTAAAGCTTATATTCAATATTTGTTTCCTACTAATATTTTGACAGTTGGAGCAGCAGCAGGAGCAAAAGTAAAAGCCGTATACTTGGCATTTTCCTTTGGCAGAAAATGAGAAATAGAAGAACGTGCTACTATATCAGAAAACTGTCTTCAAAACAGTCAAAAAATTATGAATTTCAACTTTTATTGTGAACATATGAATGATTGTCTCCTCTTGCAATTCTGATTTTATTGTTTTAATTTTGATTTTCTCTTTCAGACTTAAACTGATTGATAATTTATTAAAAATACGGCTCCTATAAATTTGTGAAACGTGTTAGGCTTTGGTATTTGACTTAAAAATTAACTTCTAATGCTTTATACTATTCTGTGTATTTAGAAATGGCAACATATTTGCATATATATATAAAACAAACCAAAAAGAGAAGTAAAAATGTCTTAATGGTGAAGATGGTAAACTGAAACTTGACATGATGTCTAGACAGTATTGCTGAAGACTGAGATCTAACTTGGCAACAAGCTTCTTATCTGACTGACTAACAGATTGTGGCAGCTCTTGTTCACTCTGAAATCATCATTACAGTGTTCTTTTTCTGTGTCTTCCTCTACACAAGAAGTAAAACTGTGTTTAATAATGTGGTCATTGCCTTACTGGGGGTGTATTTAAATTACTTAGATGTTTGATTAGTTACAGAACTATTTTACATAATCAACAGCTACTAGTAAAAATGGCACTTCATACTAACAAGAATATTATTATTCCAATTTTTTGAGTTAAATCTCTTATTTTTTCCTTAATTGTAGCTTCCAGCCACTCTATGCTCATTCTTACTATATATATATACGTTATCTGACAGTTCTTCCTTATAAGACTATTAGAAGATTGCTGAGTTTCAGCGTCTGTGCAGGGACAGGAATGACTCTCACACATTGATGCAATGCACAGTTGATTCACTTTATTGCTCCGCTTGTGTGGTTATATACATTTTTCATATCTGTACACACGATCATGCTTATTCGGATAAGCTACATAGATCACGCGCTGTTCACGCGCCCCATATTCCCTTATGATTGGTAACTATGCACTAACACCAATAGCAACAGACCGCCTCCACGTCCTTGAACACATCTTGTTTTTGCTAACCCACATCACGTGCACTATCAGAACTTTCTCAATTGCTATTTTTAGCTGCCCTTTGCAGCAGCCTGTTCAGTTATGCTAACTGTTTTGCTTAAGTGGCCTAGTCATGCTAACTCTCAAGCTACATCAACCCTAACAGAAGATCAGTGTCAAATCCTGTCTTAACCTTTACTACATAAACAAAACGAACTGATTTTCTTAAGATTATGTCTATTGTTTTCTTCTAAAAATTTCAAATTATTCGGCCGTAATTAACTTGCTGCGGAATGACTATGTTGGATATGGCAAGTACATTCAATGTAGAGAATACAGAAAAGCTATGTTATCATAGGCAATCCAAAGAATGAAAAGTCATGGGGATGATGGGGAAAAAGACAATCTGTGTTTACTTACCTGATAAATGTTTGGAGCATGGGATAGGCAGCTGGTGATACTTGTTATAAAACAAACCTTGGGTTTCAAAAAATACGTTTTTTTAAATTCTTATGATTATACTACTTTTTTTCTTTTTTAAAACAGCATCAGCACCTTTTATTTTACATTATTACTCTTATTTATTTTTACTGTTATTTGCTTTTTATTTTTATTTAATTTCTACCAGGTGTGGTTACCAGTTTTGTTGTCAAGTGATTAGTGGGGGCTAAAAGGAAGATAAGTTCCTGAGAATTAGAAATATAAATCATAACGGCAATATTGAAAAACAAGCGGATCTCTTTTTATAATCGCTTTTTAAGTAACTGCAACTGTTGGATAAAGGTTGTACCAAAAATCTTGAACTTTTCTTCAAAATAAGAACAGAATAATCCAAGTGTTTTCAGTAAAATTGCTGTCACTCTACAAAAACTGGAGGGATTTTTCAGGATAGGCTCTTCTTTTTTGGCTAAAATTTCTGTTGTCTGTTTAGAGATAGCCTGGAATTTATGAGTTACTCATTTTTCATCTTATTAATTGCAGCTGTACCTAAGCCAAATTGTGAATAATACTGCTGTGACTAATGGTTTGCCTTTTAATGGTTAGGAGGTGAAAGAAATAGCTGCTTTCATAAAGGAATAAAAAAAAATCTTTTGCTTTCTTTTACTTTACAAAATTCAATCTCAAGAGTATCAGGTACTGTATCATTTCACAAGTCCATTGAACACGTCCATTGGACTAGAACACTGAACAAGTCCACGGGACCTGGTGAGGTGCATCCGTGGGTCCTGAGGGAACCGGCGGATGAAGTTGCTTCCACTACCTGGCAGTGTTCAAGGCCAGGTTGGATGGAGCTTTGGGCAGCCTGGTCTAGTGGAAGGCGTGCTTGCCCATGGCAGGGGGGTTGAAACTAAATGATCTTTAAGGTCCCTTCCAACCCAAACCTTTTTATGATTCTATGATTTACTGGTTTAGGAGGAAAAATGGTTACTAAGTATTGTATATTTCAAAATAATTTAAGTTTTCCGAATCAATAAGAGTTTACACATTTATTTTTTATATCTGAGATGAAATATCTTCATTGAATCTTGAGGAAGTTCCTTGGTAGGACGAAAATGTGCATAGACACAATGTTTATTACATGTAATGAGTAAAAATAATGCTGAATCATCTTTTCTATCTGGAAAGCAGCAGATGATCTTCAATTGAAATACAATTCATATCTAACTTTAGAAGCTCTTGCTAACAAAAATTTCATTATCTGGATGCTTGTCACCATTTTGAGCAGGGTGGCAATAAAGAGGGTGGCAGATGCTCTCTATTAACCCCCGCCCTTCACACCAGGGAAAGTGAAAAAGGAGGAAAAGGGAGAGAGGCTTACGCATTGGAAATTAAACAGCTTTACTAATAATACTGATAATAAGAGAAATAATGCAAAATATACAAAACCAATATTGAGATTCCCATACTTGGGTGCCCCACGGGCTGGCATTGTGCCAGCGGCTGCCAAACAGGCACCAGAAAGTCCTGGGCTGGACTCAGCAGTAGACAGGAACTGGACTTGGGGATGCAGGGATCGGAATATGGATCAGGAGTGCACGCAGGACAACAAGCAAGGTCCTCTTCAGAATCCGGCCATGGACGAAGAGGGTGAGACCCTCGTGATCCCCCAGCTTTAAACTGAGTATGACGTGCATGACATGGAATACCACGTTGGTCAATATGGGGTCACCTGTCCTGTCCGCCTCTCCCCGGAAGTATGACTCTTTACAGCCCCTCACTTGTGGAACCTAACAAGTCTGTCAGTGACCTTGGCTGCTATAGTAATAATTATAAATATGGGCCTTTTCTGCATTCCATTCCTACTGTTAGCTCAGTATAACTATAAGCATTAGGTGTTATCAGTTTGGAGCGGACACTGTCTGTAAAATATGCAGCCAGCTTCAGAAAAATGCAGTTGCTTAGAAGAATTCAGCTGTAAGGAAGATTCAAAGAGAATCGGTTCTGTTTTAACCAAAACTAGGGCAATGTAAAATTTGCTATGAGTGATATTGTATATACCCATGATTTATGTGGTAGGCAGGCATTTATGGCTTCAGGTATGACTGACATTCTTAATTTTTTTCTATCCATTTACAGTGGAGGTATATATCTTAAGAATCTTGTATCAGACACTGGTATAACTTGGGCCAGTCTGACCATTAAGCGAAATTTAGGCAGAACTATGAAAATAAACAAGATTGTTATATGTAAGAATAAATATACTTTCAACCTGATAATCTGTTTTAAAGGTCATAATTCCCCTCTTTCTCTTCTTACTTCCTTACATTGATTAATAGTACTTCAATTCGGTAGATGTTTGAAGTTATAATCACAACTAGTGTACTGCTAAATTCTTTATGCTTTTGGATCCATCTTCTCTTTTAAAGTAATAGGTGTACAGTTCTTGACTGTTGTGGATGAGTCTTTAAAATGCTTTTTTAGAAGAAACTTAAAATATCGTGTGTCTACTTAATGTAAAAAGCCCCACCTTTCTGTCAAATACATATTTAAATAACAATTAATGCAAACATAATTTTCCCCTTGTATAGCATATAAGCCTCAAAGTGAGTAAACTTCTTTGAAAAAAAAACAAAGAAAGAAAAAGAAAGGCACTAGAAACAAATTTGATTGTACTGGACACCTTTGAATTTTATATCTTTATGAGGAAGATAGTGTTACCTAATGAACACAGAAATTAATTAGGAATCTGGATACTACTGTTTCTCAGGCTATTGAACTGTCTTTCACAACTTATTTTATGGATCTGTGTTTCAGTCTAAAATTGTAGTGAGAAGTACTACCCTCCTGAAAGCAAGTATATGTCTTCTGAATAAAATTCTCTGTAAACCCAACTATGACATTCCTTACAAAAAAAAAAAAAAAAAATCCTCTAAAATTCCAGAGTCAGTAATTAAAAGAAAAAGAAAAAAAAAAAGCCAAAACCCCTTCATCTCTTTTTGGACGTTTGCCTTCTTTTAATGTGAGTGAAGGTGGAAAGGCCTATAGAAGGAACTATAGGCAATGAGCAACACATAGTGCAGGAGCAAGCCTGGCAATATATAAGGCAGTGTCATGGGTTAATGCTGGTAGATGGGTAGGCAGCTCAGCCCACCCAGCCGCTTGCTCGTTCCCCTCCAGCAGGACAGGGGAGAGACTTGGAAGGGTAAAAGGAAGAAAGCTCATGGGTTGAGATGAAGACAGTTTAGTAGGTAACACAGAAGCTGCACGCACAAGCAAAGCAAAACAAGGAATTCATTCACTACTTCCCATCGAAAGGCAGGTGCTCAGCCATGTCCAGGAAAGCAGGGCTCTATCATGCATAAGTTACTGAGGAAGACAAACACCATAAGTCCGAACACCCATCCCCTTCATTCTTCTTCCTCCAGCTTTAGGTGCCGAGTATGATGTCATGTGGTGTGTGATATCCCTTTGGTCAGTTGGGGTCAGCTGTCCCAGCTTGTCCCCTCCAACTTCTTGTGCACCGCCAGCCAACTCGCTGGCGGGACAGTGTCAGAAGCAGAAAAAGCTTTGACTCTGTGCAAGCACTTTTCAGCAACAACTAAACCATCCCTGTGTTATCAACACTGTTGTCAGCACAAATACAAAACTTAGCCCCATACAAGCTACTATGAAGAAAAGTAACTAAAACCAATACAGGCAGCCACCAGTTTCACACTAATTAGTGGATCAAGTTAACAAGGTGCCCTGGGTTTGGCCAGGACAGGGTTAATTTTCACCAGAATCCAGGAAGGGGCACAGCGGG
>Ga0065711_1038849_pt1 | contig 18343 bp, 8 predicted proteins | sample Hoacrofraction12_FD_59098 | JGI IMG/M metagenome (GOLD analysis project Ga0065711, IMG submission 59098) | Hoatzin crop microbial communities from Cojedes, Venezuela - Epithelial fraction 12 v2 (version 2) | ecosystem: Host-associated > Birds > Digestive system > Esophagus > Crop | place... | reverse complement strand
TCACTCCAATCTTCAAAAAGGGCAAGAAGGAGGACCCAGGGAACTACAGGCTGGTCAGCCTCACCTCCATCCCGGGAAAGGTGATGGAGCAGCTTATCCTGGAGGTCACCATCAAGCAAGTGGAGGAAAAGAAGGTTATCAGGAGTAGTCAGCATGGATTCGCCAAGGGGAAATCATGCTTGACCAATCTGATAGCTTTCTGTGATGGCATGACTGGCTGGGTAGATGAGGGTAGAGCTGTGGCGGTTGTCTACCTCGACTTCAGCAAGGCTTTCGACACAGTCTCCCATAACATCCTCCTAGGGAAGCTCAGGAAGTGTGGGCTGGATGAGTGGTCAGTGAGATGGATTGAGAACTGGCTGAATGGCAGAACTCAGAGGGCTGTCATCAGCAGCGCTGAGTCTAGTTGGAGGCCTGTAGCTAGTGGTATCCCCCAAGGGTCAGTACTGGGCCCAGTCTTGTTCAACTTCTTCATCAATGACCTGGATGAAGAGATAGAGTGTACCCTCAGCAAGTTTGCTGATGACACCAAACTGGGAGGAGAGGTGGATACACCAGAAGGCTGTGCTGCCATTCAGCGTGACCTGGACAGGCTGGAAAGTTGGGCAGAGAGGAACCTGACAAAGTTCAAGAAGGGCAAGTCCTGCACCTGGGGAGGAACAACCCCATGCACCAGTACAGGCTTGGGACGGACCTGCTGGAGAGCAGCTCTGCGGAGAGGGACCTGGGTGTCCTGGTCGACGACAGGTTAACTATGAGCCAGCAGTGTGCCCTGGCTGCCAAGAAAGCCAATGGGATCCTGGGATGCCTTAGGAGGAGTGTGGCCAGCAGGTCGAGGGAGGTTCTCTACACTGCCCTAGTGAGGTCCCATCTGGAGTACTCTGTCCATTTCTGGGCTCCTCACTTCAAGAATGATGAAGAGCTACTGGAGAGAGTCCAGCAGAGGACTACAAGGATGGTGAGGGGACTGGAACATCTCTCTTACGAGGAGAGGCTGAGGGAGCTGGGCATTTTCAGCCTGAAGAAGAGAAGGCTGAGAGGGGACCTAATAAATGCTTATAAATATCTGAAGGGTGGGTGTCAGGAGGATGGGGCCAAACTCTTTTCGGTGGTGCCCAGCGACAGGACAAGGGGCAGTGGGCATAAACTGAAGCACAGGATATTCCGTCTGAACCTGAGGAAGAACTTCTTCCCTCTGAGGGTGACAGACCACTGGAGCAGGCTGCCCAGGGAGGTTGTGGAGTCTCCTTCTCTGGAAATATTCAAGACCCACCTGGACAAGTTCCTGTGCAGCCTGCTGTAGGTGACCCTGCTTCGGCAGGAGGGTTTGACTAGATGATCCCCAAAGGTCCCTTCCAACCCCGAACATTCTGTGATTCTGTGGTTCTGTGGTTCTTTGAAATCGCACTCAAGCCAGGAGTTTACAACTGTCAAGGATGCAAATCTGATGGTCCAGAACATTGGAGGGGCGTCAGTGGGACTATGCCAACTGATAAGGCAATGTGCAGAGCAAGGGTGAGCAGGGAGGAAAAAAGATAGGTAGGCAGAAAAGGGTATAAAAGGGACTGGTTGCATGTAAAATAGGTCTGGTCAGTATGCTTGCCTGGCAGAGCCCTGCTCCTGATCACCTTGGTCTGTCTTGCCTCATTAAATCCTTTCTTAGCAATCTCTCTGCGTCATCTCACTATCCCATGTGTGTCAGCTCTTTGAGGGCTCAGTGCCAGCTACTGGGGGAGGGACGGGCATCAGTGAGCAGAGTGACGGGCTTAGCGCCAGCATCTGGATCAGGACTGTGGGTCCCAGCCTGCGCACTGGGTGCTGGCTGCTGTGGGAGAGTGTACCTGCCCCAAGCTGGATGTGTGTGAGGTGTGCATGTGGGTTTGCTGTCTACCTTCGAGCCCAACCAGCCAGGGAGTAGGAGGGCCCAGGTCCGGGCAGGGGTATCAGGTGGGCAGAGGGTCTGTGCTGGTACTGAGGGGGACCCACGAATGTGGGATTCCTGTGGGACGAGTGTGTGAGTGCTGCGTGTGGGCAGTGAGCACCCAGCTGGACCAGCCATCGAGTCGAGGACCCTTGGGGTGGATAAGGGGTGACAGGATCTGGGCGGGTATATGGAGTGGGCAGAGGCATCATGCTTGTGCTTGTGGGATCCACAAATGTGCATGTGCTTGTGAACCTGGAGAGTGTGGGGTGTGTGCTGCACCGGTGACATTCTGCCTCTGTCAGCCCAAGAGGAGAAGAGGATGTGGCTGTCTGTGCCTGTGTCTGCTGTGAGTCCTGAATGTGGGTGCTGCTGGGAGCAGTGTCTTGTCTGTGGCTGTCTCTGTGACCAGCCATGTCCATGTCCTCTGTGTGTCCCCCTGTGTGTGTGTCTCTGGGACATGTGCTCAGCTTCACTACTGGTTGAACCTACAAATGGGAAAGTGGCAGCTGTGTCCTTCAGCCTAACCTCTGGTCTCCAGGCACCAGGTTGGGCCCTGGCAGATGGGCAGAAGAGTGCTGGCGTGGCATGGCTGGAGGAGGTGGCTCCTTGTAACATCCCTTAGCAAAGCCTGGGTGAAATTCTCATTCTGAATCACAAAAAAAGAGAAAAACATGAAATGCTACACCTAAATTTCAACACACGTTTCTTAACTGTACACTAAGGAATTAAAGATCAAACATGGAGCTACGCAGTCATAGGTAGTCTTCAGCAGGATGACTTAAAATTTTGTTGAACTTCCCTTCCTCCTCCCCTTCCCCTCCTTTCTGCTAATTCTAGCCTACAGTTTACTGCCAATACTTCAGATGACCTTAGAGTCTTGCTACTTCTCTTAGACTTGGAGTAACTTCTGTGTCATCTGCCCAAAGCTATTTTCCATGCAGTCGTCCTGGAATAAGGTTGAGTTTGCAAGGAAATTAATCCAAAGTAAGCATCTCCATATGAAACTAGAAATTCATCTTTGGATCGAGAAGGCATCAATTTTGGCCAACAGTGCATAGCACTCTCTGTCTCCAAGCAGGTTTAGATTCCATTATGGCTGCAGCTACACCACACATGGAGGCTGTCCACGTCAGGGCTTGGAGCTCTGCAGGAGGAGAATGTAGTCTTTTCTACATACTCCAGGGCATGATCTGGAGTGATATATTTTCCATGGATTTCTGTGATGTTTTGGTATTTTATTTGCCCTGAAGCTGCAGCTATGAACACATGTAGGCGACAGGTCCTTAGCCTCTGTGGAGGTGTCCAGCTCTCTGAAATGAGATCTCCACAAGACGTGTATTACCTTAAAAGTGGTTGTGCTTTGGAGGCTCAGCAAACCAGACCTGCATCCGTGTAAAGTGACTTCACAGTGCCTGTGGTGGACTGCAGCTACTTCACAACTTAGTACTTGACTGAGGCTGGAGGGACACAGATTCCTAGGGAAGAGGAGGATTACTTGCTAAAAGCAAGGCAAGAAAACAGTACTGTGGGTCCTTCATGTGGCACTGTCATCATAGGACATGATAGATGTGAACAAGCAGATGTATTTCGCAGACACAGCAAAAGAGACCCAGTGCTCTTCCTTGTAAGGGTGGGAGGGGAAGAAGTCTGCTGTTGAAAGAAGTTTTCAGATGATCTGGACAGAATTTTGGAATAAACAGAGTGAATGTACTCAGTCAGAGTAGTCTATGTGATTGAAGGTAATGAAGTGTTTGAGATGATATGTTACCGCTCAAAAATAAAAGATGTGAAAGAAAGCACCATCTGAAAATATTACTGTCTTATCGCCTTGATGAATTAGAGATTTAGCTCCTTTTTCTCCTCTTGGCAGAAAACGAACTGGAAGCCTTGATGGACAAGAAGTTGTCCCTGAGCCAGGAACGTGACCTGATGGCAAATAAGTCCAACAGCTTTCTGGCTGCATTAAGTGGAGTGTTACAGCACATTGACAGCAGGGATCTTTCCTCTGTGTTCAGTACTGTTGAGATGAATCTGGAGTGCTGGGTCTGGTTCTGGGGTCACCAATGCAAGAGAGACACAGTGTGGCCCAATTGGAAAACCATGAAAATCACTCAGGTTTTAGAGCATCTGTCATATGAGAAGAGGCTGCAAGAGAGCTGGATCTGTTCAGTCCAGGGGAGAGAAAGCTCAGGCTAGTCTTATAGTATGTATAAATAACTGCTGGAGCGGGGGGAGTAAAGAAGGTGGAGCCAGGCTTTTCTCACCAGTGCCCAGTGAAAGCAAACAGGCAATTGACACAAATTGACATACAGGAAATTCCAACTAAACATAAGAAGAAAAACATCCACAAACTTTTTTACTGTGAAGATGGTTGAATACTGAAAGACATGCAGTGTCCCTCCTTGGAGATACTGAAAACCCAGCTGGACAGAGCCCTGAGCAATTTGCTCTAGATGCCCCTGCTTTGAGCAGGCAGGCTGGACTAAATGATCTCCAAAGGTGGCCTCCACCCTCAACTATTCTGCTATTCCATGAAACTGCAACGCCTGCATGGCAGCTCCCACCATGGTGGAGACTTTTTTTAGTAATCAGTCATTGGTTTCAGAGGCTGATACCCAGCTTCTTTGGAAGAAGTGAGTGATGCCTAACTTTTTTGCCCAATTATTGGTTTTTAAGAGTATGTACTGGTCTCTCCAAAGTCCAAAAATTTGTGCTGAACCATGCGTGGGCTAGAGTAGGTTGCAGCTGGAGAGGTTGTTACACAATACCCTGTGAAATACAATAAGGTTTTTTAACGCTGTGTCCTACAGCTTTCTCATTTGGAAGGTAAGGAAGTACGGACTGTTAGATGGGGTGGAATTTCATTAGACAACCAAGCTTAAAGGATAGTGATCAACAACATAAGATCTAGCTTGCAGCTAGAGTATCTTAGGCATCAATACTAGAACCTGTAATTTTCAGCATCTTCATCCACCCCTGTGGATGAGGGCGTGGTATGCATCCTCAGTGAAATTGTGGATCAGATTTAGATAGAGTGACTGACACAAGGAGCAGTAGAGCTTCTGTTCAGAGTGAGACTGAAGAGCTTGAAGATTCAGCCAACAGAGACCTCACAAATTTCAGTGATGAGAAGGGCAGAGCTCTGCCTCTCAAATGGAATAACCTTACACACTAGTGGAGGCTGAGAAAGAAATTCTGGGTAGCAGTTCTGCTGAAAAGGACTGGGGGCTGTGGTGGATGCCAGGTCAAATATGAGCCAACATCACACTTGTTTCAAATGAAGAACATTGCATGTTACTAGTCTATATGACAAGAGGCTAGCAAAGGTGTCATCCATCTGTAGTCAGCACTAGTGACACTGCATTTGGAATATTGTGTCAGGTTTTAGGTCCCCCTATCTCCAGTTGAAGAGGGATGTGGAGAAACTGGAGAGAATCCACTAGTGGATTATCAAGAAAGTTAGGGGCCTATTGTATTAGACATTGCATATAGTGAAGACACTGCTCTAAATCATGTCTCAGCACATTATAGGCATGAGAAAGGTTGAAGGCAACCTTCCATTGTGGAAAATTTGGATTCCCTGTATTGTGGAAGACAACTCCCAACAATAGACTTTTTCCTTGTTGCCTACTTCATGTATTCTCCAGGCAAAAGGAAGAGAATTAGTGTAGGACTGCCTCCTTGCTGCTGGGCCTTTCTTGGTTTGCTAAGGGCAGGGACATCAGCATGGAACATAGTTGTGCTCTTGAGTTAGAGTGGAGCCTGGGAGCATGGGAAACTGTCCACCTTTCTGTAGTTGCCAAAGCAGTTTGCATGAGACAGGTGAATTCTGAATAGTGTGCAGACCTGATGGCCCGGATTGGCAAGTGCAGTCAATAGAAAGAGTTATTACTGTTGTAGAATTATACTGAAATGCAGTTTGGATGGAAAGAAAACCCTAGAAAAGGCTATTCCATCCCTGTTATAGAGGTAACCTGGACCCATAAACTGTTCAATGTGTTCAGACACCAAGAGACAGAAAAAAAAAGGAAGTATTTTGTCTGGAAAAAAACACAAACAAAATAAAACCAAAAAAACGAGTGAGATTATTTCATTCCATAAACACTTGAAAGATAAATAAGTGAAAACCAAATGGTCTGAGGTAATCATAGCACAGTTCAAACATTTAACTAACCTTATCCTGGGTATTGGAGGACAAAAGATAAATCCTTAATTTATCATCACAATATGTAAACTAGGAAGTCAGTGGAGGCTGCTTAAGTATACAGCCTTAGTTTGTTCAAATGTATTCAGTAAATCCAGCTGACTGGGTACAAATGGAGGTAATATCACAAAGTTGTTTTACAAAAGCCTTATGTTCTTTTTACAGAAAAATAAGGATGAGAATGAGAGGGTGATAGTGGGACCTTGGTCACACGCAGAGATGAAAAACATATAGACAGAAAAAGTGAGATTGTTTTGAAGTTTGGTGATCAGCTGCAACAGGTGACACATAGGTTTTTTTATTCCGCTACGTACGGCTCTTCAAACTTTGGTAGACTGTCAGAGACATGACCCCCATCAGAACCATGCAATAGTCTGGCCGAAATTCGAAAAGGTTGTTTGGGATCCATTGTACATAAACTGACACTGACCATGCCAAATGAGATAAGAGAGCACATAACCAATGGTGGACTCTGATCTTGCCTAACTGAAACAAATGTACTAAATGCAGCACACTAGAGGATGGACGCCACTGTAATGACACTGCTAAGTAACATCCACTAAATTGGTAGAGTCAGTTGAAGGCTGTCTTCCTTCTGGGTGCCCTTTCTAACGCTGCTGCTTATGATATAATACTATTGTATGTAAGAGAGATTACAGAGATCCAGAGGAATAACCTAAAATCACTCAAATATTCCCTAAAGGGAGAAAGAACAGGTAATCTATTCTCAGCCATTTGAACCCTTTTTTTGTATCCCAACAAGGTCAATTCACCTCCTAGCCATATTCAGCATCTGTACTACCTTTCCAGGCCAGGTTAGTAGTTATCATCTCACATGTTGCCTCTTCCCTTAGAGGCGGCAGTAGCAGCAAAAGTCAGGCTGAGAAGTTTCATGATAGAGCTATGTATTCAGCACCACTCTTTCAGCTGATTTCCATTATCTCTGACAGAGGCAAAGTAGTCATGAGAACCTTGAAAGCTCCTCAGCAAAGCTACTTCTCCCAGCAGTAGCCACCATAGTCAATTGCTTGATTTGCCTGTGCCTGAAACCAGCAACTAGACTTACAAGTACTAGACAATTTCTTCTTACTCTGTGCTACATTCATTTATAACACTGCATACAGGTAGTAGGCAGTTCAAAGATATAACACAGATTTTCAGAACTCAAATCTGAGCAAGAAAAATGTTGCATTGGTAGAGGAAAAAAGACATTTAAAATTTTTACTTCTGATGCAGTACTCTTTGGTTGAAGGTGCACATTCTCAACCAAACAATCTAGTTTTCTAGCAGAGAAGCAAAACTGGAGTAATCACAGCTTCTGAGAGTAATGATTCCGGTCATCTCTTGCTGTCTAGAAGAGTCTGTCCTATCATAGCTGACAATGGTCTGGTCTCAGTTATGCATGATTTTGTCACCTTTCAAACTGACTGCAGCAGTATGGTATATCTTGCCATGAAGCTGTTAGCATTTGGGAAACTCCAGTGTGTACAGAACACTGTAGTATATCTCCTTAGCAACAATGGCTATTATATCAGACAAACCTTCTGATCCATTCTCTTTTTCTTTCTCTCTCTCACTGTTTAGCATCATATTAAATCCAATTCTCCTTCACTATTATGAGGCTTGCTTAGTAGGAGCTCAAAATAGTGGATGGAGGTAACTAAAGGATTAAGAAATGCTTTCAGAAGACTCATTGCAGTTGTGGTTTTCTAGTACGAAGCAGTTTTCCATGGAAAAAAAATATACTTTGATTGTCCTGAGAGTGCTCCCATTATCCACCTCAGGATAATAGTGAGAACAGCTCCAGAAGCTCTAGGCCTTTGTTGCATATCTCCTACTTTAAACATATTTCTAACCTCACTGTCTATAACAAGGAACTAGCAAGATATGGGTGTCTGCAAGATTTAAAATATCTAAAACAAGTGTTTCACTGCATATAATTCTTCACAAGAAAAGCAGAAGAGAACAAATACAGTGGAAAAGTTTTTCACCTTACTTAACATGTTTATCAGAAACTATGGTGATGAGTACTATACAGCAACCTACATTGAAGAGATCTGAATGAAGTTTTAACATGACATGTAACCCTTGCTATAGGGTCATAATCTCTTCATAGTTCCAAGTCTGGCTTTTCTCAAAGACAAAAAGAAGTTGTTGAGTTATTTTTTTTCTGGAAAAATGTTGAAGCACAAGCTTTAAGATTGTTATGCAAATCAGTAACTTCGTAATGTAACAACTTAGCAAAATGCATTTAGAACAGTATTGAATTAAATCTGTGGAAAAATTCACTGCAATAATGAAAACTGAAAGCATTTAAGCATTTCTAAGTCTTTAAAGGGCATTGTTGTTCCATAGCAGAAGGTATTTGATTTGACAGAAATGACTAATAAAACCATCAACACGAGCTGATTTTTTGCGTCACTAAAAGGGGTTTACAAGATTTGTCCAGAAAATAGTGCTTACATTTCCTTACAACCAATCAATCTTGTTAGAATAATCACAACTTAAATAGAAGAACTAGCAAGCTGTAAAATAAAAGATAGTTCTCAATACCTGCTGCAAAAGAATTACAGAGGCTTTTACAAGAAAGGACAGGAATAAAACATTCCTGCTTGCCAGCCTACATATGTCATTAAAGAAGACATTGATTCATTATGTACTAGCTGCAGTAGAGTTCACTGTTAAAATCTAAAATTAAAACAACTCTCAGCAAAATCAACGCATAAAGATATTTAATGTAGTGTCATTTTCGGTGAATCTTCAGAAATCTGACTTTTTCTCTTTACTTTCTGCTAATTAGGGATTTGCCTTGGTTTTTTTCTTCTTCTTGTCTTTCCTTTTCTCCCACCTCCGCTCCAAAAAAAAATAATCCACAAGGACAAACATGTTCTGCATCAGGATAAATTTTAGATAAGATGTATGTCCTTGAAAAATTTGATGATTAATGGTCTTTAGATCAATTTGATGACAAGAGATCTCTTCAAGGGAAAGCAGACAGAGAAAGGAGAGGGAAGTCTAGAAGTATGGTAGCTTTTGATGGAGCAAAATCATTTCAATGAAGAACCTGGTATAAATGCCTGTAGAGCAGGATGAATTTACACCTGCAGCAGCATTGACAGTGGTCTGAGAGGAATATGAAGAAAAATGTTTCAGCTGAAATGTTGCTTTTGAATACCTTGCAGACACTTGTTATGATACATTGTTATTACTGCTTGATATTTGGGGCAAATGTTCAGTATTAAAGGTCCTCATCAGAAATCACTGATCAGGTCCTGTCATACAACTGCATTACGAAAGGCACAATGTATAGTGTGATTCTCATTAGCTGAAAGCTAACAAAATTATCACACAGAGAAAATGTGCATACTGTCTTTGATGACAGCCTGAACTCGGGTCAGCCTGAACTGATGTTGAAGAGGAATAAACCCTGTTTCTCAACTTCTCTGATTTTGTCACCTGCCTAGACTAAATTGGCTTTAGGCATAGCAAAATAAAAATGCTGCATGGAAAAGCTGAATAGTGGAGCACTCTAAGAGCTATGTTTGTGTTGACTGTGTTTTTTTATACGGAAGTTCTGTAAGGTCAGGCTGGCTGTGGCTGAAGTAGCAGCAGCAGCAAACCACATTTTCCTGAACACCCTGATTTCTTCCTTCAGTCTTTCTCATCTCTGCCCTTCCCTCTACATCTCTGTTTCTGGTGGCAGGAGGGACCTGAACTGTTCTTTCTCGAAGAGCAAAATTGCTTTTCATGTATTCTCCTAAGGAGCTCCAGTCTGAGTCTGTGCCCAGATCCAAGAAAAGGAGGCATTATGGATATAGGCTTGGCTTCATTCCCTTAAATGTGGGCACAGCTGATTCTGAGTAGCTCTTGTGTAATTAAACAATTTTTAAAGGCAGTGAAACCTACAAGAATATGTACCTTATAGCCTCCTCTTCCTGCTGACCTTATTTTGGTTGCACAGTGAGGCTGTGAAATCTCCAACTGTTCCTCTCCTATGAGGACAGGCTGAGAGAGTTGGGGCTGTTCATCCTGGAGAAGAGAAGGTTCCAGGGAGATGTATTGTGGCCTTTCAGTACTCAAAGGGAACTTATAAGAAAGGTGGAGACAGACTTTTTAATAAGGCCTGTAACGATAGGACAAGGGGTAATGGTTTTAAAATAAAAGAGATAAACAAAACACTTGTGTACTTCTGTCTTCACACTGTCATCACTGCAGTGTATATCAACACCTTCTCTTTTTTATTTGACCTGTAATTCCTATAATTTGGGATGATAACTTCTGCCTTACAAATAATGCAGTATTCATTCAGCACTTTGGAACACTTTGGATCATAAATGCTGTACTTTGTAGGTTGTTATTTTATTATTAATATACTTACTTTTTTTTATTTGACATAAACTAGGAAATTTGCATTGATTAAACACTTAATTGAACACCATGCAATCCTTTGGCATCAGCTTACTATATCCCCATTGGGTGGAATTTATGCTAATCTTATCTCAATTAAGCAATAATCATTACCATTAGATTAAATTGGTATCTTGTGAGAAGTCCCAGTAAAGTGTCCCTCCCTGTCTGAGTGTAGTCACATTAACTGGAATATATTTTACTATGAAAAATAATCAGGGAGAATTCTAACTTTATTTTTGCCATGAGAAGAAGCAAAATATTTTTGCTGGGCCAGGTAATAATGAAGCAACATCCAAGAAGTAGCACACGTAAGAGTCTTAGAGAAAATTTTGTGCTCCAGCGTACCAGTGGGCTGTACTGTAAAAGTTGTCAGCCCAAAAGTCTACAGAACGCCCCTTGTCTGCTTTGGTCGGGATGTGCCGGGCATGCTGTGGAAACATTTCCTTAGCAGAGCCTTAGTTTCTATAATCCAGGTTGTCTTTCTTTGTATCTCAGAATGTTTCAATGTGCGATACTGAGATTTCTGAACTGAATACACTTAGAAATTCCTTTTCCAGGTGAGGGAATTCCTCACTCAGGAGGTACTAGTGGGTTAATTCCTCTTTCTGCTCTCTTCCTTGCCCACAGTGCCTGGAGTTCCTTTCTGCCCCTGGCCAAGGCTGTGGTACAAGGGGTTCAGACAGTCCCCACACACACTGTGCTTTAGGTTGGCAATTTAGGTCCTGTGCTGGCAACAGGAAACAAGATCTGAGCTCTTTACAGGCAGCAGAAAAGACAAAGCTTGGGTTCCTTGCTTATTGTGTGAGCACACTGACCACAAGGATCCATACTCATCTCAACCCTAAGATGTGGGCAGACCTGGAAAGGCTGAAGTGAAAGAGTGTCCTTTGGAAGAAAGGATAGTGCTTTCTCAGCCTTGATCAAATAGTAGTCACACAGACTCTTTGGCTGTGGTAAGCAAGAGGCAGGATTTCAGACTTGGGTTTCTCCTCAGTGTTTCATTTGGAGAAGCTCTCAGTTAGATTCACACAGAGTTCACCAAGTTTCGGTCAGCCTTCTCACAGTATTCCGGTATATTTTGACCTCTGGTGAGACCTTAATACTTTTCAGGGACTGGTTACAAAGCCTGGGCTCCCACACCTCTCTCAAGAGGATAGTCCTGCAAAAGTCACCTAAAGAATTGTTCGAAATTTCAGATATAGAATTCCTTTTTAAGGTCTAGCCTTTCATCCTAAACTCACAAACAAACAACAACAAACCAAATTATTTACAGATTCAGGTTCAGTTTGATCAGATAAGGTCCAGTAATTTATCTGCCGCAAAGAATGGCTAGTTTTCTTAGTCATTTTAATTTAAAAATAATGTAATTTCTATAACGAGGGAAGTACTTTCCTCTTGTCTTTTCTTTGTTGTATTTTCCTTTCCCTGTTATATTTTCCTTTACTCTTTTAAATACTGAAGAATAATATGTAACTAGCATTAGGCCACAATGTGACATAATTCTCCTCAAAATCCTAGGGGACAGCAAAGCAGCTTAAATAACTGAGTTTTTGGATCGTTTGAGGGAATGTTGATTATAATTTATGGTCCTGGGTATACTGTGTTTTTTGTGTAAGAGGAAATCTTAAGTGGCTGAAATTTAGATAATCAAGGCTAGCAAATTTTGTTAAATTACTTTCCTCTGCTGGTTAATTTTGAAAGATAAAGCATTATATTATTATCTGTATACACCTTATTATTAACAGTATTCAGGTATGGTTTGCAACCTCGTAACTGTCAAAATGACTGAACTATAGTAAATATGTGGCTTATTTGCTAATGTTCTCAAAGCATGGAGTACAGTAATTAAAATCCCATATCTCCCACACCCTCCAAAAATGCAATGAATGTGCTCAATAAACCCAATTTTTTGGCACAGCCAAGTTTATTTGAATTTATTACAAGGGTGGTTCAGGCTCTCTTTTTCTGTTGTTGTTTGGTTTTAATGAGAATTGGGTGTTATAAATACCTTTTATGAAGCATGCAGTAACCTGTAGGCATCATTTGATTTCCTTCTCACAGATTCTTGCAGCTGTTCGCTCCACTTTGGCAGCCTTTCCTTTAATTTGTAACCAATTGCACTGATTAAATGTATTTTCACTGTTTCTCACCTGAGCCTGAAAAAGTTTTTGATAACACATTTGTAGGAGAATTTTATTTTTGGTAATTCTCAGCATTGTTTGAGACTTCTAGATTTATCTCACTGAAATAAGGATTGTCTTTCGTGAGCAGGTCTATTTGTTGACGTCTCCCCTACTTTATTTTGCAGGTGACTGCTATGATAGTCTAATGTACAGTTTTGGCAAAGCTCTTGAGTCCAATGGATTCTAGTCTCTGTGGCATTTGAACTCAATCAAAGAGAATACCTTGGAAGAACACAGCACGGGAAGAAGAGAGAGAATCTCTGCTTTCACAGATGTTAGCAGAGCACTTCTGTGATAATTTTCCCTTGGTCAAATATTTACCAGTACAAGAATGAATAACACACAGAAATAGAACAAGAATAGAAATTACTTTATCTAGCAATGAAAAGGCTACATCATTCTGAGAGCATGCCTTTCACACCTTGGAAGAGTCCTGTGGGATAAGGCCCTGGAGGGAGGGGGGGACTTGACAAAAGCTGTGTGATATTCAAGGATCACCTCCTCCAAGCTCAACAGAGCTCCTTCCCAATGAATTAGAAGTCAGACAAAACTACCAGGAGGCCTGTGTGGATGAACAAGTTGCTCCTAGCCAAACTCATACACAAAAAAGGATCATACACAAAAAAGGATCATACACAGGGTAGAAGCAATGATGGGTAACCTGGGAGGAATACAGAAATATTGTCCAGGCATCCAGAGATGAAGTCAGGAAAGCTAAATTCCAAATGGAAATGAATGCGGTCAGGGACGTCGAAGATGATATGCAGGGCTTACATATATACATCGGTGACAAAAGGAGGACTAGAGAAAATATGGGCCCATTGCTCAACAAGATGAGGGCCCTGGTTACACAGGACGTGGAAAAGGCTGAGGTACTGGATGTCACCTTTGCCACTGCCTTTAACAGCAGCACTGGCCTTCAGAGGTCCCAGCTGTCAGAGACCAGAGGGAAAGTGTGGAGCAAGGAAGATGGTGTTTAGAAGATCCTTTTTGGTGGAAGACGATCTAGTCAGGCAATACTTACGCAAACTGGACATACATAAGTCCATAGCCCCTGATGGGATGTACCCACAATTGCTGAGGGAGCTGGCAGATGTCATTGCCAGGCCACTCTGAATAAACTTTGATCAATCATGGCGACTGGAAGAAGCACCCGAAGACTGGAAGAAACCAAACGTAACTCCTATTCTCAAAAAGGGCAGGAAGGAGGATCCAGGGAACTAGATGCTAGTCAGGCACATTGAGGACAAGAAATCATCAGGACCAGTCAGCATGGCTTCACCAAGGGAAACCAGATCATTAAATGTTTCTTCTGTTACTCTTAGGGTTATTTGTGTAGCAATAGAAAAGAGGAAAACAGATTTTAAAAATAAATTTTCAAAATAAACATAAGAAAACACCTGTGAAACTTGATAAACTAGTTAAAACAACCATAAATTTGCTTTCTTCTAACATCAAACAAAAGGCTTTCCTAGAATAAGCAAATGATTTTATCCTCAAAACTACTCACATTCTTTGTTTCATTATAAGGTATATAAGTAAACATAATTTAGCTTTAAAGCTTTAATGAAATAATATTGTGAACTTTAGGGAAAATAATTCTTTGCCTGATGATCCTTGGGAAAACAGGAATGCGTGACATCTTATGGCTTAAAAACAATAAAAATACGTTAACTCTGTGGTTTTAACTGAAATAAGAAAGCAAGATAACAATTAATACTTCCATCCTTACTTCCCTATTCAAAGATGCAGAGCAAAGAGCAGCGGGAATTTCAGACGTATGCAAATATCTAAAGAAATTGAAAGCATTAATTCTTTACAGTTAATTTTCTGCAGCTCTAGTCTCCTAAACACACTATATAGTTAGTTTATGGAAGGTGAGTTTGAGGGTGGAAGAAGCATGCCTAAGGTTACAGTAAGTCAATGATGCATCATAGTCAGAGATTTGCCTTCTTAAATGGGCCTATTTCTCAGCTAAAACTGGGTAAACAGGAAAAATTATTTTCTTCTTGTCAGTATCTTATTGCAAGGTCAAAAGAAGAAAAATAAAACCAGCCTGAACATAACTGAGGTAGCATATTGAAGTATATTGAATCATATCATACACAAACATTCAGATCTGAAACATACTGCAGGTATTTATTTCTATAAAAGGGAATGAATACATTTACTTCTGTAAAAGGGAATAATATTTCCTACAGGTCTGGTGAAGGTTAATCTTTCTGGTCAAAAATGTTTTTTATATTTTTCATATTACTTCATTTATTTCTGGAGTTTCAGCAATTACTTTATGCTTTCTTTAGTCAATACAACAAAGTAGTCCAGAGTTTGTTCTTGGGTGCTCTTCGCATTTGGACTCCGAAATATACTACAAAACAAACATTAAGCATAACATTTTGTCAGGCACATAAAATATGGTTTGTAATAAAATCAAAATCAATGAATTATTGCCATATGACCATTCAATGTCTTTCTGTCCATATAAATCCTGTATAAAATTCTGTCTAAAACTTTGAAAGAATCTAATCCTGGCTTACAGGACCTGATCCTGACCTGTAGGGAAGGTTTGGGTGGTAGATCTGTGAACGAAAGGAACAAGCAAGCAAGAATTTCTGAGTTCTTGTAGTGTGACTCTGATTGTAAATAGCGTGTGCACTTCTGTATCAGCTTTTTCCCCTTCTCTTTGTAACAGACACTATGTTTTGTTTCACTCTTTTCTTCCTCTACTCCCACTGAATGTTTGTATGATGGAAAATATATGCTGTTCCTTGGAAACTAAATATTTCATTCCCTGCAGCTACTAACAATTTACTTTTCTCAGAGTCAGAATGCAAACATTACAGTTCTGTTTTTCTTCACCTTAGATCATCCTGACAGTGTTTTACTCTGCGAGAAAGACATTTTGAAAATAGGTGAAAACATAGCAAGCTATCCTTGCTACAATAACTCAGTTCTGAGCTGATCTGACTAAGGTGGTTGTGTGGCTTGAATGTCAGTCTTTCAGAGACTGGCTGTTGGCCTCATAGCACTGAAAGTTACAGACTGCAGGTAAAGGGCAGCTTTTTGCTCACACAACCAGAGAACCTTGCTGCCTCCTTTACCTTCGTAAAATGTCCATGAGTACATACATCCAATTAAATACTTCAAACCCATTTGTGCACTCTTTCTCAGTTAAGGTTCATTCCTCATACACTAGAGCCTAAGCTGACAAAATGCAAATATATTTATCTGCTCTACCTAAAATACATTTCATTCAATAAAATCACACATGGATTACCTTCAGTGTCCCTTCCAGTTCCTGTAAGAGTATCCTTACCAAATAGCACCGAATTTATGAAATTTATTTTTATGTCTAAAAACCTTTTAGTGCAAATAGCTGGGGATTGTTCCAGGTCTTCCAGGTCTAGTACCACACAGAAGAAGAGAGGTCATATTAGATACTTTTGCAAGTTTCTGATCGAGTGAAAAAAAAATCAGTAAACCCCAAACCTATTCAAAAGTCTACAGTACAATTATAGAAATAAAGTGAAGGGTGCATGTCTTTCAAAGGTGCTTGTGGGAAAACATTATTAAAAAAAGTGACATCAGCATATTTTTCCCATTTATTTCCTAAGAATGATTAGCAAGCATAAAGCGGTGGCATCATTTGAATGTCATTCAGGTCCTTGGAAAAGGCATGAATCACACAATTTAATTTACAAAGTCTGCAAATCCTGTCATTCTTTTACTTTATGTCAGATAATCCTATCCCCAGATACATAATTGCGCTTACAGTGCATTTTGATTAAATAATTGAGAACAAGCAAAGAAATTTAACCAACACAGCAGATTCATTTACTTTCCTAATTTAATTACCTTTTACCTTTATACCTAGTTCAGTTTTGCTGAAGATGAGATCAACAGGGAGGGAAAATTTTAAAAATAATTGAAACTTTTAAAATGAAATAAGAAGAAAGAAATAGTTATAGACTATCTCATCAGCAATTCCTAGCACATTTTTGCACAGACTTGTACATTACTGTAATACCTCTGTCTTACAATTTGTTACATTTGTAGGTACCTTGGAAACCAGGTAACATTCTTTTCAGACAATGAGTTTTATTACAACGAACTAATTTGGACTCTATCACTTTTGACTTATAAGTATTTAATACCTTAATAGCTATTTTAGCACTGTTTTCAAGGCATCTTGTTAGATACTGCAAGAACCTAAAATAATATATTAAAACATATTTATTAAGGAAAATAATTACAGTTACAGAATTTCTGTAAGTTGCCAGAAAGATAATCATATAGTATGACCTATAGGGTTGGAAAAAAGCCTAGCAGTCAGGCTGATTACAAAATTCAAGAGTAATTGGTAAAGCACATTTCTGATTTATTATTATAACAATTATAAAATACTTTATTTATAATCCACTCAGCTGCTGTAGAACGCCATTTATTAACAAAGGGTATGCTGCATTACTACATAATCTTCTATCCAAAGGATTTATTTGGTGGGATGACTTGTGCCAACACAGTGAGTGAACAAAGAGATAGTATAGTGACTGAAAAGTGCGCCCTCTAAATTTACAGAGTAGGCCACTGTGTGTCATGATTCACCTTACATACTTCAAGCATCTACAATAGGAATCAGTCCCAAAACCATAAATTTTCCTGTACTGGCTATAAAGAATTACTAATGTGGATGCAGCCTTCTAACATTTGTTCATATTAATCCAATCCTATTTTAAAGGTCCCTTCCAACCCAAACTATTCTGTGATTCATGATTCTATGATTCTGTTGGTAGAATAAGCATGATCATTGTAAAACAACATAAGAATTTGGAAATAATGGACTTCAAGGATATTCATGTATCATTTGGGGATCAATATCCCAGAAGCTCTTCTTTCCAAATGCTAACAGAGATCCTTCTCCAGTAGTAAAAGTTGATCAAAAAAGCTGAAACACTCTTTACTTACTAATTTAGTGATTATAATTGTCATTGTGTGCATGGAAGGCTATTGTTTCATGCCCTCAGCCAGAGGAGTTCCTAACCTCCTTGAAAAATGCACAATCTCTACTCAGCAGGCATAAAACCCCTCCCACTGAACTGGTGATACCACGGTTGCACTGTCTACTTTGGACCTTATATCACATGAAGATGTGGGGGTTCGTTGGCTTCTCCCAATTCATGCCCTAGTTTCAAAGGGTTCCAAGACATGTCCCAATCTGAACAACTTCTAGATCAGTAGGTTCAAGTACATCTGTTCAAGCCATGGCTGACAAATTTGCCCTTTCTTAATTTATAGTAGTCACACTGCTATGCACTTAGTGACTAGCTAAGTTACTAAGCTACTTACAAGTATGTGTTCACTTACTGCCATTAATCTTTCACAAGCAACAGTGGAGATTTCAGTTATGTAGTTTCTGATTCTGGAAATGGTTGTGGACCATGACACACTACGCCAATAACTAGATTCTCATACTTCTGTTAATAAATAAAAGTATTAAATGTCCTTAAATGTCCTGCACTTAGCAGATGGTCATACTATTAATCCTAAACGCATGGCTGAAATTTTATTTTAATTTTCTTTTGCTTTTTCCTCCTCTCCTCTCCTCTCCTCTCCTCTCCTCTC
>Ga0065711_1038850_pt1 | contig 18344 bp, 10 predicted proteins | sample Hoacrofraction12_FD_59098 | JGI IMG/M metagenome (GOLD analysis project Ga0065711, IMG submission 59098) | Hoatzin crop microbial communities from Cojedes, Venezuela - Epithelial fraction 12 v2 (version 2) | ecosystem: Host-associated > Birds > Digestive system > Esophagus > Crop | place... | reverse complement strand
AAAAAAAAAAAAAAAAAAAAAATCTTTTCATGTAGGTTTTTCTTGGGGCGGAAAATGCTATTGTCCTGGCACCTAGAGACATGCTTCTGTGAAGCGTTGCATAGACCAACCAATCCTCTGTCTCAAGTGTAGAGCTAGAACTTACTGGGATCCCGGCTCAGGCTTTAAGCCTGGATGCTCGAAGAGTCATAGTTACCTTGGGGCGTCTTCAGCCCTGAGCTGAGGTTGGGAAATGCTGGTGACATTCCTTGGTGTGTAATCCACATGACTGGAAGACCCCGGTGCTGCTGTGGTGGCTGGTCCAGAGCAGGGATCTTGAGCCTCATTAGTTTACTTGGAATGGGATTTAGGCTCCATTTCCGTTGAATGAGTATCTGGAAACTGAGGAAAACATGGAGGAATCTTGGTCTTTATAGCTGGATGGAAACTATGGCTTTCTTATTTTCTGCTGTGGAACAGTGAGCAGGAAAAGGGGAGTAAAACCAATTTCCAGGGCTTTTGCAGCTTCCTGATTCTTGGCATTTTCTTCCTACCTTATCAAGCAACCTGGTAGAAAACCTGACAGGTTTCTAATGGAAATTTAGTAAGTCAGGATCCATCCCCACTACTATGTTTTGGGAACAACAACAACAAAAAAATTTGCAAAGCCAGTAAGTTGCCGCAAAACGTTTTTGCTTCAGGTAAATCATCTTTCTGAAGAAACTGAGTTTGTTAAAGGATGTTCTGCCTTGCTCCACCTTTGGTGTGATGAAAATTATTCTTTTTTTGAAAATAAGATCCCTAGTTACTGATGACTGCTAATGCGTACCAGCTGAAGAAGGGGGATTTTTACCAATCTAGGTCTTAGGTCCATCTCCTTATGCAGCCCCTCACCCTTTCATCTTTGGTCTCCCTTTACAAGGCACAGAGCAGAGGGCTCAAAATAGAGATGTACTTTGAACTCTGTCCTTTTGAGTTCTTGGGAATCTCCTTAAAATAATGAAGCAGAAATAAAAACAAATAAAATGAGAAGTATAAAATGAGATGTAAGTTTAAGGTTTGATAAGAGATCATAACACCTACTAAAACCAGAATCTGGTGATGTTGGAGGCCCAAGGACAGGCCTTTTGGCGTGTAAAGAAAAATGTTCTGGAGCTGCTCTTACTTGAAGTTGCATGTATTCCAGAGGGTAAAGTTGATGTGTCAACCCAGTAAAATATTAGACTCTAGTGTCAAACCTGCAATGATAATTCACACCATCAAGCAATACATGTGGCATCATGCCACGTTTTTGTTCCCAGCCCCTGAGTCGAGAGCCAAACCAGATATTACTTCCTATTCTGTGAATTGGAATGGGACTAAGGAAACAGGTCTTATGCTGAAATTTGTTGACTTTGAAATGTGGTTTCTGTTGGCAATCTGTGTGGAGATGTGCCGTAAAATATTGGAGAGATGGTTAATTTGCTCATAACTGTTAGATGACCTTTCCTCTTGATGTAAAGCTGCATTTTGCAATCTTGTTTTTACTAAAAAGCAGATGACATTATAAATTTATGTATATATTAAAAAGTGATACCTTCAAATACTTCAGAAAACTGCTTAATGTTGGATGATGCTCAGAGCTGAAACGTGAGATAGGAATGTATGCTCAGCAGCATGGTGACCTGCTTGTTCTTGGTAGGTTTTTTGTCCCTTGCCACTTACAGAGGGCCCAGATTTTAAAAAAATTATTTTTTTTTTCTAGCTACTGACATCTAAATGCCACCTGGGAGTTGGACAGTGCCCAACAAACAATCCTGCTAAACTATCTACAGGCTTCTGGCCTGAGTGTAACTCATCTGCTTTCACTAGTATCACAGGAACTGTGCTGATTGTTTTTTAGTCTATAATTGTAATTTTTCACTGAAAGCTTCTCCCATGACTGTGCTTGATCTGCAGGAGGAAAAGTAAAATGTGGAAAGATTTTATTATGACTGCATCAGTGGATAAGGGAAAAGCTATGGATGTGATCTATCTGGACTTCTGTAAAGCCTTCAACACAGTCACCTACAACATCCTTCTCTCTAAATTGGAGAGCCATGGATTTGATGGGTGGACTGTTCAGTAGATAAGGAATTGGTTGGCAGGTTGCATGCAGAGGGTAGTGGTCAACGTCTCAATGTCCAAATGGACGCCTGTGACAAGTGGTGTCCCTCAGGGGTCCCTACTGGGACTGGTGCTGTTTAACATTTTCACCAATGACATGGACAGCAGGACAGAATGCACCCTCAGCAAGTCTGCAGAAGACACCAAGCTGAGTGGTGCAGCTGACACACCAGAAGGACGGGATGCCATCCAGAGGGACCTGGACAAGCTTGAGAAGTAGGCCTGTGTTGAACCTTGTGAGGTTCTACAAGGCCAAGTGCAAGGTCCTACACCTGGGTCAGGGCAACCCCCAGTATCAATGCAGGCTGGAGGATGAAGGGATTCAGAGCAGCCCTGCTGAGAAGGACTTGGGGGTACTGATGGATGAAAAGCTGGACGTAAGCCACCAATGTGCCCTCACAACCTGGAAGGCCAACCCTATCCTGGGCTGCATTGAGTAGTGTGGCCAGCAGGTCAAGGGAGGTGATTCTGCCCCTCCACTCTGCTCTGGTGAGACCCCACCTGCGGTCCTGCATCCAGCTCTGGAGCCCCCAGAACAAGAAGGACATGAAGCTGTTGGAGCAGGTCCAGAGGAGGGTGACAGAAATGATCCAAGGGCTGGAGCACCTCTCCCAGGAGGACAGGCTGAGAGAGTTGGAATTGTTCCGCCTGGAGAACAGAAGGCACTGGGGAGACCTTGTAGCAGCCTTTCAGTACCTGAAGGGGGCCTATAGGAAAGATGGGGACAATCTTTTTAGTAAGGCCTGTTGTGACAGGACAAGGAGTAATGGCTTTAAACTAAGGGAGGGTAGATATAGACTGGACACAAGGAAGAAACTTTTTACGATAAGAGTGGTGAAACACTGGAACAGATTGCTCGGAGAGGCAGTGGAGGCTCCATCCCTGGAAACATTCAAGGTCAAGTTGAAAGGGGCTCTGAGCAACCTGGTCTAGTTGAAGATGTCCCTGCTCGCTGCAGGGGGGGTGAGCTAGATCGCCTCTAAAGGTCGCTTCCAACCCAAAGCATTCTATGATTCTATGATTAGTTTTAACTAAACTGTTTGGATATAGCACTGAATATATGGAGGGAGCTGATCAAATGATTGTACTGAGACCAGTTTTATATAGCTCCATCTCACAGAATATTGTTGCAAAATGTGGTAAATAATTGCCTAAATAAAATAGCGCACAATATTTATTTTAGGCTATTTCCAGAGTTTGTTGCTTTCAGGAATATATTTAAGATACAGTAAATTTTGTTGCTCTTCATTGTGCTGTGCTCCCAGTCTCTTATCATTTAAATGAGCTTTCCAAATCTGTACCTCTGTGTGGATGAGAATTAATGCCGTGTTGGGTCAATGGTCCTCTCTTTGGTGCATGTATGTGTTTTTCTCAATAGTGGTTTCTACAGCAATAGGATATCTATAGCCTGTATTGCCAGAGCCACCTTCTTCAAGGCAGAAACTACAGTTTCTTACAGATTATTCTAGAGAAGTAAAAAAGCAGAGTTGTTAGATCTGCTACCAAGAAGGTCTTATTTAATTAAACTAAGTCTGAGGCTTTTCAGACTTCAGTTCCTATGAGAACTGTTTTAGGTGCCTGCCTATCTATTACTGATATATCTCCATTATAGTTTCTGTCTTAAATTATCTTTAATTTTTAAAGCGAATGTTCTTCATGCTTCTCTCATTCCTTAAAAGCCAGTCCTGTTCAATTTTTGCCAGGTAAGGAATTGCCAGGTGTGTTGAACATAGAAGCAATCTGTGTCTTGTATTTTCTTATCGATTGTTCACCACGTCCTGGTCACAGGAGGTAGCAATGCCAAGCAGATGACCGTTGTTATCTCTTTTCTCTTCTCCTGAGGCCTTTATGAGTGGCTTTGGTAGGATCAGGTTTTGCGTTTCATAACCCAATGGAGATTTTCTGCGCTGTTAATCAAATGTAAGAAGTTCAAATACTTGCCCATTTTTCAAATTTAGATTAAGTTTTTCTCTATAGAAGTATGACTAAAAATCATTGAATTCATACTAAATTCCTGTGACACTAGCAATCTAAGCTATTAAAAAAAAACAAATCCAAAAAACAAACAAAATATAAAAACACCCCACCACTGTTATTTCAGCCTTACATTTAAGTGAAGCCAAGTTCCCCCTTAGGCAATTCTTGCTAGATCAGTGAGTTGGACCACTACAGTTCTGTGTGTGGGCAGAGAAGCAGAAGGATTGAGTCTAGAAGGAGTGGATAGCAGGTTCATTGGATATCAATTTGTCGTAATTTATTCCTGACTGGATCTGTCTTTTGACTTGAATACTCTGTGGGTTGGTTTCGGTTGTTTTTTTTCCCCTGACATGGCTGGAAGAAGAAATGCTGCAAGGCAACTCTTCAGATCACATTAGGGGAAAAAGTCTGACAAGTTAAATACCATCAGGGCTGTCTCAGCCGCCAGGATTTTTACTGTAGTCATGTGAGCAGAGGAGTGTTTAAACACTGGATCATTTCACTGTATTTCTTGATTCTGTGACAGTGATGATCTACCCTGTGGTCACCGCAAACACTAAAGCAGTTAATCCTTTACTTAGGCATCTCTAGATAGGTAAATCTTATTTACAAGAGTGGTAGCTCAGTTAGTTAAGTGTTTTTTGACAAAACCTCAATTTTATAGGCCATTTCCAAGTTGAAATGTGCAATCTGTCTTGATTACTAAAACCCAGAAATGTACAGAAAAAATACAGTATTTATTAAAGAATATAATTTATATATTTAAATCATTTGAAACAAATAAAGGTTGAGAGTGTTTATTCATCTCCAGTTGATGGTAATCACTTGTCTTTACAAGGTTATAGCTTTTAGCTTGGGTGTAAATGTTCCCAGAAGAGTGCAGCAAGAAGCGCACCTCTCAGTGCACTGGTCTACTGTCACACTGACCACCTGCAGCCCTGATGTGATTCCTCTTCCATAGTGAAGCTGGATTTGTGCATACAGAGCCACATCACCCATCTGCAAACACCGATCTGGGCTCTGCTGTCTTGGGAACGCCGGGATATAAATCCCCTGTGTGGGTCACAGCACAGTGCTGTGGGTCCTGTTCACACTGCCAGGGTCCTGTTCAGAGGTGTAACAAGAAACTTGGATGGATGCTGATCGTTATTTTGACCTATTCAAGCCAGGGACATATCTTTCTTTGCAAGTTGGTATAGGTGGCTTTATTGTGACCTTTTCTGTATCCAGATATTCTTCCCAGTGATATTTTTTTGAAAGTGATTCATGTGAGGAAATAAGTCTTCTGCAAAACTAGCAGCCTGACCCTGACTTCAAATCTAGCTTCTTCCTTGTTTGGCCACTTCTTGGATTGCAACTTTCGAGTGCTACAGAAATAGTCTGAGAACACAGGCAGCCTCTCTGTAATGTGGGAACTGAGCACACCAGAAAACACACTGTGCATCTGTCATATGCCACATGCTACGGAACATCGGCTGTAACATTGCTATTTTTAATATGAGCAAGTCAGAAAGAGTCTTACAAGGGTTTGTTGCCTACATTTATCACTATCCTTCATGCCATCTGACGAAGATGTATGTGAGCAACATCACTGCAAGGATCTAGATTTCACAAGAAGTACACAGTCACATCCATTCCCTAAAGAAAGGCTTCACAAATGCGGTAAAAATCAACAGAAATTGCAGAACATCTAGTCTTTGGGCAGAGACATGTGTTTACCATATCAGTAACTCCTGCCTGGAGAGTTGGCAAACACTCAACTTGAATGATTTGCATGTAAGCGAGGTGAGCTTGGTTTTCATGAGACACTGCAACTTCCAGTAATCATTTCCAGATTTGTTTGTGATTTAATTTAGGACATTATGCATATTAGGACATTAGGTAATTTTTGGCCATACCGGGGGTGGCACTATGCTATCATTAGTTTTCCTGTATCATGGGCATGCAATAAGCTACACCAGCCTGCTGACACCACTGTAGTGCAGAATGGTTTAAAACAGCCCTGCCAGGAGTTTGTGACTGGGTGCTGAAAGGTGCAAAGGTCAGTGCCGCCAGAACTTCCATACTCCCACTCCCTGTGATCTGTGAAGGGGGAACATGAGGGACTGTGTGGTGGGCATGGTACATGCTGCTCACTCATCTCTGAGTGCGCTCAGTGAGAGGATGCCCGTTTTACTCCAGAAACAAATCACATCTCTGAGCCACCTGTGTGAAAAATGACCGACAGCTCTCGCTGTGTGCCACACTGGTGACTGCCATGCACTGTGGCTGGGGGAGGGTGTAGGCTGAACTACTGATACGGGGGTGCTTTGCAACTCTTTTGCCAACTGATGGAGAGATGTAAAAAGGAGGAGAAAGCTGTTCTGTGACCTTGGCGCCCATGTGAGAGAACATCATTAAGCAACCCTGCTGATGTGCTGTGTTTCACAGCTACCAGGTCAGCACGTAAGGTGATGCAGGTTAAAGAATTTAAGCTGTGTCTCAAGATAGTGTGAGATGGGAGATAGCTTCAGTTTATAAGAAATGTAGAGCTTCTATAGATTCTTCATGAATGTCAGTTAAATACTGGAAATATGAGAATGCCGTAGAGGTACTGTTCAAGTTCTATTAGAGATTTTTGACTTGTCTTCATTCATCTGGAGGTAGAAATGATAATGAAAACACTTCCATGTTATGATCAATGGATGATGATATGTCTATGAGCATGTCTATTAACTGAATCATGGAAGAATGGTGGAAGGAGCCTTTGTGTGTCCACTGATAACTTCGAGCACAGCAATCCAAACTGCTTATTTGACAGGTCAGTGTGTAGAGGCTCGCCCCCCTTTATTTACATCTGCCTACACAATTTCAGCCATTGTTAGCAATAATAGAAAACTCGGTCTTCAATGTATTCTGTGATAGCTATATAGAACAACTGTTCTGGGTGGTCCTGAATATAAGACCTTATTTTCTGGAACAGAAGTACCTGTATTGAAGTTAGTCTAGTCCCTCTTAAGTCACAGTGTTCTGCCTGGTTTGTCCACAGCTCCAGCCTTTTCCTGCAGCTGCTGCTTTAGGCTTGCCGGGCTAAGGGATCTTGCCAGTATTCCCTACCCAATAGCTGGGCTATTACACATTTTAAAGAAAATGTACAAGCTCTTTCACTTAATCTCTGTCATGTGTTGTGATGGTCAGTTGGAAAAGGTAAGAATCATTCTAGTTACATAAACCTCAGTCCTGATTCAACCCTTTTACATTCCAAGGTGGATTGCTTTATCTAATTACGCTCTTCTCTCGCCCTAAGCATTTCTAGTAGCTGTTTGAAACTTTTGAGATCTTGTATTTTTAATGCAGTCCTTCTGAAGCTTGTTACAAGCAGCTAGCAATCCTGGGCAAGACCTTCTAAATAAATGGGTTAGAAAATCATTTACTGTGCTCCAAGCAATGTTGAATTACTGTTTAAATAGACTTAATCTCCCATCAATATCCTCTCATGTGACATTGTCAGGTCAGGATTGGTTTAGTCATTGCAATTTCAGCTTGTGTTCGGCAAGCAGGGCCCTTGTTTCTTTTATAGAAGATTTCAGAGTCTTGGGTTGCATTTAACAGTTGTTCTATTTAAATAGTAACTTGGTGCTCTTGGTAGTTCTAAGCCATGAAGAAGGTTGATTTGGCTGCAAGATCAGCTTTGCTGATAGATGAAATGTTTTGTTGACACAACAATATAAATGAGCTTTTAATAATAAGTGTGTTGAGTTTTGCTTACCTAAAGAACTAGGTGGCATAAAATAAAGTATGAGAATAATTTAGAAAGGTTTTTCCATTGATTACACTTCAGATTTCTCCCAACCTTTAGGTAGCCACTTTCCCCTTTATACTCACTGGCTTTATATCTGAAATGCAACACAGGCATGACTGTTGTGCCTTTGGTTAAATCTTAATGGTAGCGTGTCAGTCCTTGCTGGAGCCAGACGATCCAAAAAAGAAGGTGGGCTGTATGTGCATCCTGTTATTTATTTTAGAAATGCTCCTGTATTCTAGGAGTGTTGCAGGTCAGGGAAGGTCTGGAAAACATAGAGGCAAAGAGCAATCAGGTAATTCACCCTGTTGCATCCTTTGCTATGAGTGCTACCAGATCTTTTCCAGCATTTTGAGGAGAATTTCAGGTAACGCTCCAAATTCCAGGAATAAACTGGATGTTGATATATGGGAGTAAACAATATGCCACCTTAAAGGACTCTTGAATTAAAAGCATAGATTTTGGTAAATCAAGGAGGTGGTAAACCTCTAGGCAAGAACTGAAGGCAGCTGCTTAGGTCCTTTCTTCTATTGTATAACTGCAAGTAGCCATGTAGGAGAAATAAAGTCCAGCAGGATAGACAGAAGCTTCATCTTGAACACCCTCTATTTCAAAATGCCCCTTGAAGTCCTGCATAAAATCTGTTGTGCCAGAGTGAAATCCACATTTGTATGTTTGTGGCCTGCATGGGAAGCAAAAGAGATCAAGGAAATCATGAATGTCATAGGCAGCTGCACAAGCAAGGAACGTGTGAGGCAAAATTTCTGGGTGATTCCCAGTGTCCCATGCAACAGAGGCAAATAAAATCCTTTGATTGTGTCTGCCAGTTTTTAATTCTACACCCCCGAGAGCAAATTTATTCTTGGGAGCATGGGCTAGATAAAATAATGAAACAGCTGAGGACTTTGCCGACATTGTGGAGCTGAGGCACACTTCAGTCAGCCAGTCTCCTGGAAAGAAAAAAAAAAATCAAACAGCCCAAACTCACCATGGCAATCAAATTATATACTGGGGGGGATGGCAGGAAGTGGGAGGCAGGTGTGGAGGGGAAATAAAGGGAATTTTTCTGGCCTATATTTCTATATTATAGAAAAGGACCTCTCTCCTACTGATGGGAAAATACATTTGGCTTTGATCGGAATGGTTTCCTGCTGTTTCTGCCCCTCTTGTACTCTGCTTCTAGTTGTAAGTTTGTGCCAGTTTTGTGTTGTCATTCTGTGACGTCCTGACAGATACTAGCTGTCATATAAATAATCTGTTTCTGAAATAGATTCCGCTTTATGAAAGGGGCCAGATTATACAGGAAGGGAATTTGCTTGAACCAAGTAAGCTGTCAGTAAAAGACTAAGCAAAGGCAAGTGAGAACTGTCAAGGAGGGTAAATATCTTTCAAGCAGTAGCAAAAAGGAGTGTTTCTGTCTTTTCTGCCTTAGTATGGTGTCTAGATGTCCTGTTTCTTCTTCTTTGTGTTCCCCTTTAGCCCAGGCCTTTATGTTTGCTGTCTGCAATGTGCAGTGCCATACTTTCCTGGGTCTGTGGCAAGAGCGTGTAACCTGCTACTGAAGCTTGTTTGCTCTTGGGCTATCGTGCTCGGTGCCTGGTGAAAGACTAGTGCCTATCTTCCTTCACTGCTCTGATAAAGCAAGGGCAATGATCTCCAAGTGGTCAGGCAGTGGAGTATGATGCTCTAGTTACACTGTGAAATTACAAACCAGTCCTTTTTAAGAACTAATTATTCTCTGTCAAGGTGGCTTTTTTTCATTTTCTCTTTTCAATGGAAACAAAAGAGCTGAGATTCACAGGCAATAGCAGTAATATAGAAAATACATCTTCTGATAATGGCATAAACTGCAGCTTGCTGGTGTCTTGCTTGATGATCATATATAAGGCTAATGGATTTTCCAACTACTATATAAAGTTGTGCCTTTTGGTTGTCCCACGTAGGTGAGATCAGTCATTTTCATCTGTGAACAGGGAAATATTTTGCCTAAGTTACTAACCAATATAGTATGAACTTTACGTATCTGAAACCAGGTGTTTGCAAATCAACTGTCTTGGACTCGGGCTGAAAAAAATTAATGAATTTCAAATATTCTAGGACCAGAGAACTTCACCGTCACCTTAAAAACATTTTGGTAACAAAAAACCCTCTCAAGGCAAAATTTGCTTACTAATTATTCATAGACCTCTAGTATAACAATGCCTCTGTTGAAAAAGTGTGGCTAAGGAATTTGTCACATGGGGCCTTTCTGTCTTGATATATCTTCTAATGGGTTTGCCCTGAAAGTTCTTTCACTCAAGGACTGATGAAAAGCAATAATGCTGAGCACTGAAATTTACAAACCAATTTACACTGTGGAAGGAATAACAGATTTTCATTGAGTTAATGTTTAATTATCTGAGATATTTTGTTCTTTATTTCTTGTAACTGAATTGGTTTGTCACTTCTGTTAATTAATTAGACAAAAGAAAAAATCTTCAAGCATGCTGTTGCTCGAATTAGCGTCAGTGGGATTAGTGCATGGTTTATTGCCCCCATGAAGACACACTGCCTCTGCTTTGCTATCACACAGGCCACTGTGGACTCAAAAGCTGAATCACTTCCAGCTCTGAGGAAAGAGGGGGAAATAGCCTTTTCAGGCTTAATAAACTTAGAAATATCTCACTGTCTCTAGCTGGAAGCTTGATTCCTTTAGCACAGTGACCTTAAATATGCCAGCATTGGGAAATATCTTAGCGGTCATTACACTTGACTTTAAAGGAACTTATTTTGAATTTGCCATGGCGGCCAGCCCAAGCTGTGATGTGAAAATTGCTAAGATTACGAGGAGGCCTTCAGTGATGTGCAGTGACATTCAGATAGGAGAAAGCAGTAAACTGAGTAAAGAAAACAATTTTTGAAATTGGACTTTCAAATATATTTGGATGATTATTTGCTCAGCTTTCTTCCCTGACACATAAGAGCTCCACATCAGCAATTTAGTAAATTATTTTCCCAGGACAAAGTTGACTGTGTACACATCTTTCTTCTTTCCTCCTCTCCCCCCCTGCCTTACTGTTTAGGAGGGATAGTGTACTGGGCAAAACATGGTAGAGTGTTGATGATACATTGCTATATTTTAATCTATTCTAGAGGAAACAAATTTTGTCTAATTTTTTTTTTTTACCTTCCTCTCCTTGAGTCATGAGGAAGCAGAGCATGAGGTAGAGATGGGGGAAACTGTCCCCACCTCCTCTCTTTATGTTACCCATCCCCAGCATGTTCCTCCTTTCCTTGCAAAATTCTTCTGGAAGGAGCCCCAAGGGGCAGTGAGGAGGGATGGTCCTGTCTAGGCTCCAGTCCATTCTCATTTGGACTGTAAAACAATCTGGCAGAGTTAAGTGAATTCACTATTTTTTCTCTTTGTGGAAAGGAGGGAGAGCTGAGTTTGCTTGGTGAGAGTAAAGCGACCATTCTGTGTATCTGTGATGAAAAGTCTCTGGGAGGATGGCAACACTCCTTTGCATCAAGGAAAATAGCAATACTACTACTTCCAGATCCTTATAAACTGTCTAATTCCTGCTAGTTTTATAGGAAGTAAATGCCAGAAAAGGAGGCAGACACTTGCAATCTCTTTTTACGTAGCCTATGCTGTGTGCCTAACCCTGCTCACAAATGCTAATAATAGGGTCTCTTTTATGTATGGAAATACCAGAGATAAGAGGTGGAAGGCAACATGGAAAAGTCTGCTGGCAAGGCTTCTGTATAAACAACAACTTGGGGGTTTGGGAAACTCCTATGAACCCCCAACTTTCAGCTGAATTTCATCTTCTGTCAATTTCTGTAATGCTTACAGTAAAGACTTTTTGATTTACATTTTTTTCTTTGCAAAAATGAAAGTTATGAAAAATAATAAGGTGCATCATGTGTTCTTAAGTGTTTGTGGTTTAATATAAGGGAGCACAAAATGTAAGCACAGATTCTGAGTAAGTAAGTACAACTGTGGTATGAATAGTAGTAGTATAGCTGGAGTCAGGCTCTGTATGCACCTTTTAGAGAAATGATGAAAAATATGAAAGTTTGAAATGTGAAATAAAATGTGAATACATAGCAGTGTTTAAGAAAGAACATGGTAAAGCATGAAAGGAGGATCTCACTGAATCGAATAACTTTTCTCAGTGAGTATTTTGAAAAGAAACATTGCTGCTGTATTTAGAGATTTTCTTAAAATTATCTTTAAAAGCCCTATTCCAACTCAAAATTGGGTATATTTTAGGTCTCTGAATAAGACTCAGTGCTAGGATTCTGGATTATTCTCTTAGGTACATAATTTTTTAGGATATTTCACATTTAAAAAGAAACCTCAGAACAAGCCTTTTATTGCCCTTCAAGTATCACTAGTGCTGCTCATCAAGAAACCGTGGCCTTAAAAATCATGCAGGTGAAGTAACATCCTCCTTTCTTTTTTATTCCCTCCCTCCCCCGCCCTGCGCAGTGATTTGGTTTTGTGCGCTGGAGCTCCAGGAAGCAGCTGACCCACGCCCTGGCAGACGGCCGCGCTCTCCCCAGCAAAGCCCCGTGCCCAGGAGCAGGCTGTGGCCTTCGGCCTCGCCTGCTGCCCTGCTGGGCAATGCGGCCCTCCCATGCCTGACTGAGGCAGCCCCTGCGGTGAAGCATTCTGGGTCTGTGTCACCTCTGGCACCTTTTCCATCTTGTCCACAAGGATTGCTCCTGGTCCCTCAGCCAGGAGAGACTTGAGTCATGAGGCTTTGCTGGGTAAGCTGCAGGTGTTCTGCTTCAGCTTTTTCTTCTGGCTTTAAGCATACAATTATTTTTTATTCTTTGACCCTCACAGCTAAGTCTGTTCCATTTGTGGACTTTATATTTGCTCCTCTTCCTCCTGGTTTTGGTTCCATGGCTTTTTCAGGAGGGTTTGTAGTGATTTTGGGGTGCGCAGCACAGTGTGGAAAGCACCAGCCTTAATCCCTAGGGAAGGATGTAATACTAGCGTGAGCCAGCCAGTCAGAAATGCTCTTTTATCCTCCAGCAGCTAGTGTCTCTTGGACTTGCTGAGGATGAGATAGCTTCTTGTGATTTAATATCACTTGGTGGATTTATTTTCTATGGGCTTGTCCAGGTGTAATTTTCCCCCCTTGGCAGTTAATGCTGGTTAGCTGTCCTTGGTTCAAGACTCCTTGTCCACTTCATTCACAGTGAGAGGAGAGGGAGGGAAGTGACAAGAGTGAATATCGTGGTTCTTCTGATTGATTATCTAACTGGAGCTGAAAACTGAACTGGCATGGGTCATCAGGCCTTTAAAAGAAGCTGGAGGAGAGCCTTCCTGGTCTGGAGGTACATCTGAATTGGAAGTTAAGGATTGTTAGTCTCTTCTCTAAACCATGTGTGAGGTTGGGTAGGGATCTCTACAATGACCAGGTAGCAAAGTTACTAAACCGAGGGACACAGTTTGATTTTACTTGCATACAGATCACATTGCAAGTGCAAATTTATGAGGTGCTCTCATTCCTGGTGAAATGTTGTTCGCAGTCTCAGGGAGAAGGTAGCCAAGAAAGCTCTGCTTTCTGAGACAACCAGGTAGGCAGGCAGGCTCCTTGCTGGGAATGGATTTCACCTGGCCCTCTTCTGGTCAGGTGTTCCCATTTGCTAATGCCTACTCTTTCCGCTGCAGGGGGAGACTGGCATAGGGAATAAGCATTGTAACAGCGAAGAAAGGCACTGTGGAGCTAGAAGCCGTTCTTTCCTCCATTAAGGGTTCTGAAATATTATGTTTACCTTTTCAAGATCTATACCAGAAAAGATCCTAGCTACTTGCAAGGATTTTTGTTTGTGTGATACATTTGTCGTGATGAGATGCTGTGGGAAGCTTTGCATGCCTGCAGGTAAGCAAGCTGCAGTTTGAGTCTTTCCTCTGAGCCCTCTGTGCCTGGGGGGACGGTTTTCATCTCACTTAGGGTACCAGTTTCACACAGTTTTTCATCTCACTTAGGGTACCAGTTTCACACAGTTGTAATTTCTCTGGCTTCAGTGGGTTTTCTTGTGATATGCTAGTGTAAAGATAGATTTGGGTCTCGGGTTCTGCAAAACCAAGCTGAAAATCAAGTAAGAAAAAAAGGAAGGTTTCCAACAACACATTTTCTCATTTCAAGCTTAGGAGTTAATATACAATGAAACCTCTTATTTTGCGGGTTTTTTTCAGTAGTGCTCTGATTATTCTGCTCCTACAGAGAAAAACAAGATGAATAATTATACAGAAAAGAAAAATAATGAGAAGAAAAATATATAGTTTCCACACTCCTTTTGGGAGCTTTAGAGAGATGTCACTTTTTCAGTGGTTCATGATGTGTGACTCTGTCTGTGTCCCGGTCTCAGCTGTGCTACTGCAGTTGGCTTCAAAACCTGAAGTCCTTTGGACCATTCAGAGGTTATAGAAATGTAAAATGTTATTATTAAGTTGGTGACAAGTTGCATTCAAAGTCATATCTTGCATACGAAAAGCATTCTTAAGCTTGCATGTGGTTTTTGGTATGAAAGACTTTACAACAGCAGTGGCTGGTAAAATGAGTTCAGAGTTCACATATGCTGATAGTAGGAGATTTTCATTTTTATGAACAATTCAGACAACAAAAGTCACATTTTGAATTGTAACTGAAATATGCGTGTACTTTTAGACACACCTTAGCTGCCTATAGAAGGGCTTTTCTGTCTTCCTCTAGTTAGATATTGAGTGCCTTAGGGCATTTTAGATTCTGCTGGAAGCCAGGTTAGTGCTGAAGTGATTCAGGGATTTAGTGTGTTCTTCTCGCAGGGATATGCGTAGCAACTCTGTTCAGATTACAAATAAAAAGAATTTTTTTTTTCAGTTTACTGTTCCAACACACATGATGTGTTGGCTTAGAACTGAACTGTGCTCTTTTTGCTCCCACTGACGTTAGCGTTGATGTAGGCTACAGTAAAATCAATGGTGAGTTTAGCTCAGCTGGAGTCATCTGATGTCTTATGACAACTGGTTGTTGCCACACCATCTATTCAGCTAGAGCAGCAGGGTATGTCCTAGAGATGACCCTAAGATATAAGGAGAGGCAATATTGCATGCAGAGACTGACAGATTGCCCATTTCTGAGGTGGGTTCCATAGGGTCTGCAGAGAAACAACAGTATGAGAATGGTCTGGTCTGAAACAAGTGAGTGTCTGTTCTGAGAGGTGCATCTCTCCTTTCATACATGCTCTTCTAATCTTCTGAAATGTTCCTGCTCTTATGAGGTAGTGCTCCCCTTTGAGACAAACTTTACTTTTAACAAATATCACACCAGTTGGGTCTTGGCTGTGATCTTTGCTACAGTATTTGTCTGGAGCAAAATCAATGCCAAGCCAGCCTTTTCAGGGCACCCATCATCAAAAGTTTGATTATTTGTCTCTCCAGCTCTCAGCTTGAGCTGTCAGGATCAGCAGTCAGAAAAGACATCCTCTTATAGATAATTAGAGGAAGTGCTATGAGAAGATCAGTAATGTGGGCAAACAGGAAAATCTGATGTAATTTTAGATGCAGTTGCTGATAGTGCAGAAATCCAGATATTGTGGTTCGGAACCAGGGAGTCCGTTGCCTCCAGGATGAAGGGAATCCCTTTGAAACAGAAGTTTGAAACTGGCATTATTTTTGCCTGTAACACGTTTGACCTTTCTGCAGCAGTCATTATAATATGCTACTTCCTGACAAGTTATAGGGTTTTGCCTCTCTGACAGACAGAATATTACTATATTCTGTTTGAATCTGCAGTTTGAGGCTGCAGTAATGCAAAGGAGCTTCTAGTTGTATTAGAATATGGGCATGGGAGCTCAAGTCTGCCTGCAAAATGTAATGTTGACATACCAGAGAGAATTTTCTACCAGAGAGATATTTCAGTCTTGTTAGGACCCCTGCAGGTGGCAACTGGTAGTATCATGAATTATTATTAATATCATAGTGCTAATATATTAAGAATAATAGTTGTTACTTTTATTAGGCTTGAGACCCTAATGTGAATCTATGCAAGTGTGGCAGTACAGTTACTACCTCTAAAGGTTTCAAGTCGAAGCCAGCAAGGAATACATAGAAGACGAGGAGCTGAGCCAGTAGGTAAAGGGGATGCATACAGTCAAGTCCTCAGCTGCATGAGTAAGGAGGGAGAGAGTTGTGATGGGTCTCTGAGTTTACGAAAAGATATGAGGATAGGTAGGGTAGAAGAAAGTGGAGCACTACAGGATTTCAAAGAGGACGCTGAAATAGCAAGGAGATGGGCAAGTTAAACTATGGCAGTCTCTAGGCCCGAGGGGCTTTGCTGGTTTAGGAGTGCTGGTGTGATATGAATAGCATGTATGCAGCTTTATTGGCCATTATACTGCTGTCTTAAGATCCCTCAAACCTCTCACTCATGTGACATACGTTACGTGGCTCAAAAGGGCAGCTATGTTTTGCTAGGACCTGCTACTTAGCTCTGCCGTACGAGTTGTAATCCAAACTGACAAAACTCCGCTGGCCAAAGATAATGGCTGCTTCTCCCAGTCTGCCAGATGACCAAAACACCATATGCAGAAGCTTGCTTGTTTCTTAAGCAGACAGATCTTTGAGAACTAACACTAAAATGCTTAGTTTGAAGAGCAAAATCAAAGATTAAACTCTGGGGTCTGTACTCAGAATGTAAAAGGAAAAAAAAGAAGAGATTCTGTTTTGCATCAACAGGAAGATTTTATACAGTGCAAACTGCTCTTCAGGGATGCATCTTCTGTAGTGGTCTAAATTATGTATTGCGGATGATGATTATCTTGCACTGCACATACAGATCATTCAACCATGAGATTGGAATCACGTTAGTAATAATTAAAAGTATGTACCTGCTTTTGTGCTTGAATATACTGTTCTGGCCTGTGATTAAACTGTGCAGTATTAGGACATGAATTTTTTACTGATTCTAGCAATCGTTTATAAGTAAAATCTCACCTCTAGAAGGGGTATACCCAGTTATTCATTAACCTGTGTAATGAACCAAGTCCATAACCTTCTTGGTGGTGTACGAAAATAATAAAATGTGATTGAAGGTTCTTATTTATACTATTGTTCATTTGCTCTGACTGGGTGAAATTTGCAGAAGCACTGACACAGTAATCTTTGTACCTATAGTCCTCCTTGAAATTTCAAGAAAGGAGCTTTTCTGCCTATTGTGAGATATTTACTGGGTGGGAATAATTTATCTCAAAGCAGTCTTACAAGCACTGGAACAAGACCCCAGAGATAATGAGGAGTCTCCATCCTTGGAGAGTCCTGGAACAACCAATACAGTTTAAAGCAAGAGGCTGGGCTAGATGACCTCTAGCTGTCCCTTCCAACCTAAGATTTCCTTTTTTTTTTGGTTTTTTTTTTGTTTGTTTGTTTTTTTATGACTTCAAAATAACATTAAGAAAATAAAACCCACACCAGACTGGAAGTCAGAAAGCTATAAGATTAAAACAACAATGGCAAAACAAGTGGAAGCTGCTCAGTATTTTGCAGCATTCCTAAATCTTGCAGGACATACGAAATCTACTGAGTAAGAAATTCCGTAGTAGAGTATACAAATTCTGCAGAGTGACCTGGCAAAATCCAAAGGCTTAGGTTGGGCAATTCTGTCCCCATCATGACCACCCATGATCTTCTGATGGTGTTTAGGCAAATGAAAATGTATACTACTACAGTGTTTAAAAAGAAATGAAAATCCCCTAAGAAATGTCACAGTGGATGTTGGAAAAGAGTTACAGAAGATGGAATATGACCCAGTGAATTGTGATTTGCTGCACGTCACAAGCTCTTGTGACTCCACCTAGTTGGTCTTGGCCTTGGGAGAGTTATTACCTCATTCAGTGTCAGAACATACAGAAATGGGCTTCCACCCTCTTTCTCCTCCTTACTTTTTTTTTTTATTGGCATGGAAAGCATTAGCTGGGCAACTTCTGTTCAAATTCTCGCCATCTATAGTAGCACTGTCTAAGGAAGGCTGAGCCAGAGGGCAAAGCAATCATTTTTGGGAAAACACTTAGTAAAATTTTACATTCCAGGACATATACCTTGCATTGTTTATAGCCACCTCTCCAAAACTGACACAATGCGTCGCACAACTCAAAATCTTTCTGAAAATCAGAATGTAATTGCCAATTTAAATTGATACTAGATCATATTAGCAAGGAGCTTGTGGTATACACAGATGTGTCAAACGTATATCATCTTCTTACAAATGTATGTAACTTCCCACTTTTTTTCAGCCCTTCTTAGAAAAATACAGCTCTACAGGGTTTTGGTTTACGATCATTCCCTGCTGTTTGTGAAATGCTTCTCCTGAGAGAGTACCAAACAGAGTTTTGCTTATAATAAATTCAGATGGAAATCCTGGGGCTGTGCAGTATCTCACAAAGAGTGATCCTGGAGGGAAAGAGTGATTTCCCCCCCCCCCCCCCC
>Ga0065711_1006091_pt1 | contig 18345 bp, 11 predicted proteins | sample Hoacrofraction12_FD_59098 | JGI IMG/M metagenome (GOLD analysis project Ga0065711, IMG submission 59098) | Hoatzin crop microbial communities from Cojedes, Venezuela - Epithelial fraction 12 v2 (version 2) | ecosystem: Host-associated > Birds > Digestive system > Esophagus > Crop | place... | reverse complement strand
TCCCGAGCTCGTCGCTCTGCCTTCCCAGCAGGGTTCCGTGTCAGCCGCTCCCAAGGCTCACTTCCGGATCAGAACCTGGGTTGCTCAATGCACCAAACTATGTCCCCTCTCGTCCAGCCAGGACTCCACAGGTAGTAGCTGGGGAAATGAGACTTCATTAAGGTATTAAACACTCATTAAGCACTCTTTGTATTAAAACTCTGTCACCTATCACCCCTTGGCAGTTGTGTTTTGGAAAACCAGGATCTTAGGCACTGTGTTGGTTAAGTACTTCAGTAGTGCAAAGAAGTTAACACTTGAATGTACCTGAGAAGAGGAATGCATCAACTCTTCCTCACCTTTCTTCTTTGTTTATAGCAATAAATGTACATATCTGACAGGGTGGTAATACTGCCTTTCTAGACCATTAAAATGCTGAATGGTGTACAGAAATGGAATTACTGCTTCATGATAGAAGCAAACTAATTTTTCCCAATGTACTGTACCTTTCCCTACACATTACAGAACTTTCTGATATAAAGCTATCTCAAAAAACACATCTAGTTTTTGTTAGCAATTTCTCAATGCCTTTGACTTAGAATCCCTCTATCGAGGTACAACCAATGTGTAAAATGGAAGTTTCTGCCCATCTAGATTAAAATGCACATGGAATAAAAAGGGCACTTTGAAGTTACTGTGGTTTGGTGCTACTTGCCTATCAAGAATCCAGTAAGACTGTGGATGTCCTCAGAGAAGATTGTATTTTTAATTGATTTTTCACTTCCCTCTTATTTTGTTCTTATAAAGGAAGACACTGAAGAACAGTTTGACACTAAATACTCTGACAATTTTGTTCACAGTAAATAGCACTTTAATATCAAGCAGCAAGTTTGTGCTTTGAAGAAGTATTCTCACTGTACAAGTTTCTCTGTTTACCTCTAACGAACATGCAATGTCCACTGGCTTTTACAGACACTTCTTTATCTACTTTAATTATATTTCTTTTGACTATATTTTTGGGACCTACAAATATCCAATAATATAAATAATAATTTAAGTTCTTTTGTCCCTACACAAACAAACCTCCAAAAGACAGGGAGCTAGTGAGAGGTTTGTGTGTCCACAACCCACAGATCAAGGTCTCATTAACTGATCTTCATTTGAACCTAGATGATTTTTCAGAGGCACTTTCTGCATTTTAATGTCAGGAGTATAACACGTAAAAATTTAACCAAGAAATGTATATCATCCTTTTTCTGGCAGGGTGAAGTTGATGAAGAACAGATTGTAGTTGTAAAGCTGATGTCATTTTAAGCTATGCTTCACCATAGTACTTTGAACTAAATACTTGAAACAGCTGAATTAGAAATAATGAAGCCAAAAAGAACACCTACTTAATATACCATAGTGTAATAAATTCTGCATTTTTGCATTTCCTCAGAATTATCCTTGCATGAAAAGCGAGAAGCTAAAATTAGAAAATAAGAAAAATGATACCTAAATCATTTGACAGGTCACATATTGTGCTGTCCGTTATCTTTTCTACAATTTTTAAAATTATAGGCAGCAAATCACACTTTTATTCAGTAAGTAGAGTACCTGAATTCCTCCCTCAGCTATTAGGAAAATATAATATCAAGGCTATCAGTTGTTCACAGTTAGGACTTCTTTCTTAATTAGATGGATATGAACAACACATTACAGGACTTATGAAATTAACAGCAGTACGAGAAGGAGCTTGGCTATTAGTACACATGTGGAAATGATAGCTCAACTTCCTGGTTTCATAGAATCATAGAATCACAGAATCATAGAATGGTAAAGGTTGGAAGCAACCTTAAAGATCATCTGGTTCCAACCTCCCTGCCATGAGCAGGGACATCTTCCACTAGACCAGGTTGCTCAGAGCTCCATTCAACCTGACCTTGAACACTTCCAGGGAGGGGGCATTCACAACTTCTCTGGGCAACCTGTTTCAGTGTTTCACTACCCTCACGGTGAAGAATTTCTTCCTAATATCTAATCTAAATCTGCCCTCTTTTAGTTTCAAGCCATTTTCAAGATTTTAATTACATTTCTCTTCATTTAATTTTTATCCAAAGACTGTTCAAAGATCAATTTGTAAGAATTCTTGGAGGCAACAAAGTAGTTCTATTACTCCATCCCAAGTGAATATGGTCACCACTAAATTATAGTTATGCCTAATGGAATGCTTAGATTCTATATTTTCTGTGTTTTCTACAGGGGTCTCATGTTAAACAGTAAAAGAAGAAGGTCTCCTATTAGTACGAATTAGATATTCAGAGCATCTCATAAACTCTCTGAATTTATTCAGGTTGAAGGAAAAGATGGATTTCCCCATCTTTTGGGTACTCCTCCTTAATGGGAGGCAACACACTATCTACTTCTCACCCCTAAATTTGGAAACTAGTCTCTCACTCTCTCTAGTGAGAAAAGTATATTGTTTGTGTTCTTCCTGCTGGTTTTTTCTGGATTTAGAGCAGGAACATAATACTCTGAGTGATCCACAGAAGGAGTCTTTTACTCCAGATATAATACCCAAGGAGAAAAAGTTTCTAAAATTGAGTATCTGCAATAAAGGACGTAAATGTCCTAATATCTTAAAATAGAGAATGGCAATCCCTTCTTCTAAGAGTTCATTCATGTTTCTATCCTCAGAATAATTTTCTGTACTGTACATATAAGTAATAGAAACAAGCTTTCTAGAAATTCTGACTGCTTCCTAATTACCAGAAAGGGGCAGAAAAAGGTGGTTGGCATTCCTTTGTGATCAGCTGTATGTACCTCTGAACTCACTAAATTAGTTATTGATTATCCAGCTGTTGATGGATGATTAGTGATCATTCCTCTTAAAATGTCAAAAAATTCTAGGCATCTACTCTATGTTTCAGCAAGCTTACATTGCAGAGCTGCAATTCTTAATTGGATCCTGCATTAACGACTTCAGATAATTCAAATGTATGTAATCCGTCTGGCTTTCAGAAATGTGTTTATCATTTTCAAATCTTAACACATGTAAGGCACCAATCTTTTTCGTTAACTTCAAAGAAAAAAAAATCTTTCTATTTTTAGGTCATAGCATGCACTAGTTTTTTGTGGGTCTTTGTCCTTTAAAGACTTTGCTTTATCAAGAAACAAGCACTAGCTAGATGATTTAGTGCTATCAAAATAAGCATTTCATGATGACCCCTATCTTCTCACTTTCCTACATGTTCAGGCTCATCACAGTGAAAGAAAAGGCAGAAAATGATTTCTCCAATTTATTCTTGCTTTGTCTGGAGGCAATTTTCTGTCTGAAATGACACAAAATCCACTGGGAAACAAGAGCTGTGGACCTTATAAATATGCAGGCATCACTTCTCTGATCACAATTTTGACTGTGTTGCTATGACTGTCATAATAAGCAGAAATGCTACAGGAGAAAAATAGGAAGGTTTTTGTTTTAAATTCCTTGGTGCATTCCCTAGCACCCACAAAATTGCTGTCTATTGTAGGCACCACAGAGTCTGAAAAGTTATTACACACACAGTTGGCAGCTGCTGTCTGCTCAGATGGTAGGTGCTATTCACTTCAGAATGTCAGAGTCAATATTTAAAAAATCATTACAGCTGCCTATTCTTCGTTGTATTATGTTAATGAGGATGATTTGGGAAATTCTTTCTCTTACGCTGCCTATCGGAATCTCCTGGTATACGCCAGCTTCCTCCTCTTTCCATTTACTATTTATCAAATTAAACACAGAAGAAATCTATAGGAGGAATGACATAAAAATTGTTTGCCTGGACAGAATACAGCCAGTATTATCTTCTGCTGTCTGTAGGCTCATCATTACTACATTTTCTTGTATCCAATTACAATTTCGGTAAGCCAGGAGCCTCAGATTCTTCCATCAATATGCTGCAGCTGGCACACTGCTCCCTCCTCACTGAGTGTGACTGAATTTTGCAGATAGACGCTATTGTCATTCTGAATCAAGTTAACAGGAGTATGATGTGATAAAAAAATCTGTCAGCCAGTCCAAAATGGCTGAGAGCACTTATTTGTCCTTTTGCACTTCACTTTGCGATCTAGCTGGACAGGACTACAGTTGACTACAAAAATATCTCTTATCTGCTGTGTTGGGCGGCAGTAGATTAAATAGTGAACCCCAATCAGTGTGGAAACAGATACATAGTTAATATGAACAAAGAGCTGTATGGAGGCTGGTAACTAGGGCTGGGTTGCCTATTGCATGAAGCTCAGGAAGAGCCAAACAGGAATTGGGTCAGTCCTAGAGAAGCAGCATTTTGTTACTGTTGTATCTAAGAAAAAGTGGGTATGGAAGAAGGCCTGATTCAGAACAAAGTTTAGGGGAATACTATAATGCTATAAATTCAATATTCTACAGGCCAGTAAGAAGAAAAAGTTCACAAAAAGGTCCTGAAGTCAGCAAGTAATACAATAAGTTCAGCAGGATGTCTGAGTCTGTGAGAGAATAATTCAAATGTGTAGGTATGAGAGCTCCCTAGACCCTCAGAAGCTCACCTATACATAAATAATAATTACTTTTCTAGCTCCTGCAGGTGCTGAACTTCACAGACTCAAAAAAAACAGCTGGGGCTTGATTTGCCAGCTGGCCTGAAGGAGTGCTTGTTTCCTATTTGTTTTCACTTGAACGGTTCTCCACAAAAAACTTCGGTATTTTTTCCTTTTTATACATGTACCTTTTCTGAAACAGGAGTCTAGGTCTATTCCCAAAAGTGGAATTCATAATTCTACAAAAGACATTATAATTTCAAATTTGAGCAATTAAGCCTGCATATTTGTGTATTCAAGAGATCTACCCAAATAAGAAGCATTAATTACTCATTTTGTCTTTCCCTGGTACTGAGAGTCAAACACTCGACTTTTATTAGCTGATAGCTTTTTTTTTTTTTCTCAGATAGAGAGAAAAAAGTGGGAGGTAGGAAAACAGTCTATTTTTTTTATTCGTCACAAGCGTTCTTTGTGTATACTGAGTATCAGTTGAACAAAAGACACAAACTATACTGAGAATAGCAACATAGTATGCAAAAGCAACTCACCAAGTAAGAACAAAGTATTATCTCACTTGCATATTAAAACGTAAATATGCAAATTTTAAAAGTCCAAGTCTATTCTACTTTGAACCACTTTTCAGTCTCTAATCCTGGAATTATGATAAACTTTGACAATCTCATTTCTTCTGTTTCTAATTACATCTTCCTTTGCTTAAGTATAAAGATTGCTCTATTTTTTTTCCTCATATTATATTAAATGGAATTTTCCCTCTGTGTTTTCTGTCCAGCATATTTTTCCTCACTTATTTTCTTGTTGTACTTGCTTTGCACATATTCCTGAATTCCTCATTTTCCCCACACAAGCATATTTTCTTCATTTTGTTTTTTCCTGGCTTAGTGAAAAGGAGCTAAGAACATTCACAGAATCACTGAATGGTAGATATTGGAATAGACCTTTGATGGCCATCTAGTTCAACCCCTCTGGTAATGCAGGAAAACAGGAAACTACAGTTCCAGTAGCATTACCCGTCAGAGAGCTGGCAGTGCCTTCATGACTTTTTTGAGAATTTTCTGTACCTTCCATGAGCATAGTGTAGCATAAATACTTGAAATACTTCAGGTGACTGGAGGAAATATTTTCAGTCCATCAGAGGAGTAAAAATTTGAAAGATACCATCCTGAAATTCTTGGAGGAAATCCAACTTAGCTCTTTCTTCCTCAGCTAATTTATTAGAGAAAAAGAGCAGTTAAAAAGAGAGAGAAAAAGAAATTTCAGAAATGTCACTGCTGTGATTTGAAAGAGTTATTGGGTGCCCACTTAGTTGCCAGAAGCTTTTATTAATTTTTTTGGCTCTGCCTAGCTGTATGTTCTGTCCTGTGATACAACCAACCTGTCCCAGTCCTATGTAGATGTGTTGGATTTGGTCTGTCTGCAGCGTTCTCATCAGAGGTGTAGGACAAAAGGTAGGTCAGCTGGTAAACAGCAAGTGATAATCACCAGTAGCATGTAAGTCAACATTTTTCCATTTTTCAAAACATTTTGGCAGAACCTAATGATTTCTATTAAATTCATATGATTTTAATGAAAACTTTACTTTAGGCTTAACACCAGAATTGATCAGTTTTGACAGAAGCTTTCGAAAGAAATCTCAAGGCAGGCTTTTTAAGTCACCTCTTTAAAGCTGGCATCATATTCTTTCCTATGATTCATTTGACGGATTTTTAAGTTTATTTCATTCTGATTTTCCTTTTTTATTATTTTGCTTTTTGTTTCTTTTTACAATAGAATTACCCAAACACCAGAGAGACCTAGGAAATATTAGCACTCCTTCTCCAGATGGAGACCCACATTCTCCACACATTTTCTCTTGTTAGAGCAAAGTGTGCTCACTGAGATGAAATAAATGATGTTATTGCAACTTAAAAACTATTGCCATGTAAAGCTCAAGCTCAGTATTTTTCTTCTATTTATATTTTCTGCCCTAACTAGCCACTGTTGGTTGAAAAAGGATTCCTCCAGTTCCATTCATCTTCCCCCAGACTACCATCTTGTTCTTCAAAACTCTCAACCATCCTGGCTTGGTCAGCAAGCAAATGGTGACCAAACAGTCTCTGGAATTTTTTTTTTCCCTGGCCATTCTGACAATGTCCTGCTCTCAGCAGGCTCCACTGGTGTTTTTCTTGGTATGTTGTCTAGTTTTGTGACACTTCAGAAGTTTATCTGGCTGAAATGAATTTTCAGTATGACATTTTAATGTATTTTTTTCTACAGAGTCTTTGATTCAGGTAATGATCACAGCAACAACAAAAAAAACAGGGTATGAGTATAACAGGAACATTTTTATTATTTCATTCACTCTCGGTCTTAATCTAACCATATTTCTACCCTTTTGTACTGTCTTTTGACTAATACAAAAACTTCCCTTCAGATTTAGAATTTAAATTTTCTTCTGTGTTTAAAGACAAAGTGCCCAATTTAAACCTTTAACCATGTTCATTCCTCAAACATATTTTCTTAAGTAGTATCCTAACAAGTTCCCTTATCTTTTATTAATAATATTTTCCTTATAAACATGTGGTTTCTTGTTAATCACTAGGCTGCTTCTACTTTTTCCTGATCACTTCAGAATTCTACTTTACCAGTCCTTTTAACTCTTAGTCATTAGATTTATCTGACAGCCTGAAATTTAAGACTCAGTCTAATAAAGGATCTAGAATCCCAAATCCTGATTTTAAAATGCTTAACATAAAGAGATATCTAAATCAATGTGTTTGGAAGCACAATTCGTTAGAGAATTAGGTAGCTCAGGAAAAAAAAAAGGCAAGAAACCCCCACAAATCCATCCCTTTCTTTTTTTAGTGGCTGATAGCGGCAGACAACAATCCTAGCAAGGATCAAGCACAATTAGCCACGTGTGAAGGTCTGTACCAGCAACAGGAGTGGGGCTGTGGCCCCAGTTTCCTATGTCTAGGTGCCACCAACGGGGGAGACTGGGATCTAAAGACAGCTACTGGGCAGGCTGTCTGAGACGAGATGCTGGGGAGATCCGCCTTACACATATATCTTCTCACTAGTGAACTTCCATCCCACTCAACCACAGAGGATGCAGGATGAGGCTGTTTCTGTGGGTGCTCTAAATGTCTGCCTGTGACCTGTGCAGTTGGCCATGTATACATATAGATATTTGGGGGGTGTGTGCACCCTGTGTGTGCACACACCTGACGGGAATACATCTTTTGCCTAACTACTGATTGCACCTGGGGGCATGGAACTGCAGCAACCTTGGTTCTCCCAAGCCTTTGGAGCAGGTATGGTATATTTTCCTCTAGAATTGCCAACTGCCAACAACAAGACCTGGTCAACGTCAATGTGAAGTCGTGCTTGAAAATCACTGGAAGATCATGGAGTCTGGGGGAGGTTACTGAGTGTTGAAGAAAGGAAATGTCACTCTGGTCTTTGAGAAGGGCAGGAAGGAGCAGTTGGGGAGCTACAGTCTGTTCACCATCACCTTGGTGCTTGGGAAGGTGACAGAGTGGATAATTATGGAAAACATATGAAGGACAGGGAGATGACTGGGAAGAGAAAGAACGTATTTACAAACTGGGAATTCATTCCTTATCATCCTGATAGCCTTCCGTAAAAAGAAGATCAGTGTGGTTGGTAAAAGGGAGAATAGTGGATATCATTTGTCTGGACTTTGGAAAGGATTTTGACAGTGTGTCCCATAACATCATCATAGACAAACTGCTGGCTTATGTACTAGTTAAGTGGACAGTGAGGTAAACTGAAAACTGGTTGAACTACTGGGCTCAGGGAGTTGTGAACAGCAGCACAAACTTCAGCTGAAGGCCAGTCTCCAGTGGTGTACCCCAGGGACTGATACTGGTGTCAACACTGTTTAACCTCTTCATTAATGATGCAGATAATGGGATAGACTACACCCTCAAGAACCCTTCAGATGAGAGAAAAATGTGGGGGTAGTTGATACACCAGATGAGTGTAGTGCCATTTAGAGGGACTGAGCAGTTAGAAACTAACTTGGCAAAGAAGGACCTGGCAGTCAGAGTAGACATTGAGTTGGACTTGAGTCAGCAACATTCCTTTGTAGCAAAGGCGGCCAACAGTGTCCTGGGCTGCATTAGGAAGAGCGTTACTAGGAGGTCATGGGAGGTGATACTTTCCTCAGTGCTGGGAAGGCACATCTAGACTTCTGGATCCAGGTCTGGATTTCCAAGCGCAAGATAAACAAGGATGTACTGGATCAAACAAAAGAGGCACTGGACATAGGAACTTCCCTTCAAACATAAAAGAAAACTTTTTGTACCTTTGGGTGATTAAACACTTCAACAGATTGCCCAGAGAGGTTGTGAGGTTTCTACCCCTTGGAAATACTCAAAACCTGGCTGGATATAGTCCAGATTAATCTGCTCTAGCAGACCCTGCTTTAGAATTGAAATAGGCGGTCTCAAGAGGTTCCTTCTCAATCAATCTTTGATTCTGTAATTCAAACTAAAACAATGGTTTCTGCTGACTTTTTCTGCAGTGTAGCAGGTACTATTGAAGAGGTTCCAGAATGCCTGGAGGCTGAGTCCTGCTAAGAAATGAACTGGAAAATTATCTGGTTTCTGAATACAGTTGAACTGCAATCAGTTAACCTTGGCTGGCTGCCAGGTTTCCACCCACTCTCGCATTCCCCATCAGCAGAACAGGGTTGAAATGCAGTGTTGTCATTCAGCTGCATTATTAGTCTTCAGGATTACAGCAGCACCGGTGTCAACAGTGGACTTCTCATTAAAATAAAAAAATAATTTTTTTGTAAGTTTAGCAGTATCATTTTCACTTATATTGAATTTGTTCATCAGTCATCTATCTTACAAAGCCATGCAGACTTCAAGCTGTCACACTGTTTTCAGCTGCTGTCTTGAATATGGCTTCCCAAGAGATAGAACCTCATTCCAGTCTGTGAATCAGGTGTGCCTGGAAAGATGAGTACTCTGAAGGTAAGCTTATAGTTGTGACTTTTTAGTTTCTCTGCTGTCAGACTTTTCTTATAAAGATTTGCTCAGATTTGGATCTGCTTTCCTGCCAGAGGAGGGGTTCTAAATATAAGAATTTGATTTTGACAGGCATGAAATAGATTAGTCTAGGATTGTTTTAAGTCCTGCTGTTTTATCTTTAGAAGATAACATTTTGACATGTTACTCACATGTACTGAAATTATTTTAATTAATTTGAAAACACAACAATTATATCTGTATTGGTAAATAAAGTGGCATAGACCAATATCTCAGGCCAAGAAGAGATGGCATAGCATTGTCTGTGTCCTCACCGTTTGGGAGTTTCTCCCACCAGAGTAGGCTGCCCAGAGTGTCTTTGTTGTGTTTGGCCTTGGGTCTCCTTTGAGGAACATCTGATGATACCCCATGATACATAGTTACCATGTGGCCCTCTGAAACATTATATGTACAGATATATTTCACCTCATTCAACACCAGGAGTGTTATACCATATTCCACCAGTAGGTCACTTTATTTTGTAACTGATAGATTTATTCCATGCCTTTGGGTGAGAACTGAGGACATTTACAGGTGAAAAGCCTGGAGTGGACTCCTTTGGAGGACTTTGTAGGTAATGGGAACCAAAACTTGGAACAGTTTTCATCCATACTGCCGTTTAGGGAAGAACTTACAACAAAATGACTACCCGGGTTGTGCTCAGTCTTTGTCTTGGAAACGGCTACATGCAGTGGTCCAAAGTAAAGATAGGGAGATAATTAACAGGGAAGTACATGATCAGGAAACGATACTGTAGCTTAGCTTCCAGCACTCTCTTCCAAGCAAGACATTCCTGAAAGACAGTCGCAAGTTATTTACTACAGAAATCTACATTTTTCATCTTTATTCCCTCTTTGCCTCTTGCTTTCGCAACTCAGTAAGAAGTAAATTGGCAAGTCTCCACTCATTCATTTGTGTATTAGTGAAAAAGGAATTAAGACTTTTCATCTTCATTCTAACTCCAGACTGAACAGACATGTTCTGCATATCACCACATAGGAGAAAAAAAAAAGATTGTTAGGTGTAGGTATGGCAAAAGTTCAATGCATTCAGTGTATGATTAAATGCCCATAGGAAATTAGTTTATTCTTTACAACAGGAAGGTCAACTGTTTCAGTTTTGTTAATGCTGAAAGGACACAAAGGAGCTAGAATACTAAACTTGAGATAGAGAGATAAAAAGTGAAAAAAATCCTGAAATACACCTAGTTGGGATGCCAGACAATACAATCATTCATTTCCTGTAGAGAAAAAGATATTCACATATATTGTAGAAAAGTCCACATGAAAAGAGAGCCATGTATCTCTCTATGCCATTGTGGGTAACCACTCCACAAATTTTCTTTTTCCTTTTTACACATTTTTGCAGCTGGGCATAGTGGCAAGCTAACAATAAAAAAATTCTCATAATTTCTTTTGTACCATTTCAGTACAAACATAACACAAAAAATCTGTTCCCAAGTGTTTAATTTTAGGTAGTTTTTAGCATAAAAGATGATATTCATCTAATTGTAGCCTTAACAAATTAAACTACCCAACAAGTAGCTAACTAAGCTAGTAGCTGAACTGGCTCTCCTAGTGTCTCTTCCTGAGGACTGAGAAAAGAGACCTTACGAGCATGTGACTCATATCATCCTCACAAGATTTCAATATGATACAGAAAATTAACTATTTTGTAGACATCTCCAGTGTCTACATGGTAGATTGTCTAAATCTTTGAGATTAATCCCATTCCCTAAACCTTACACATAAGAAAAACAGAAAAAAAAACTAGGAAGTGTGTTATCTAATTGATCTGACCAGCTGTCAACATATATTCTAGGATTAAATAAACAAAAATCTTATTCTGTTCTCTGATTCGGAAGACAGCTTATGTTTACTAGTTCAGGTAGAGGGCATCCACATTTGGTCAGTGTCAGTATCACATGAGCATTATTATTTTCAAAATTAGAGAAGTTCATAAAACATTATATTGTTGGAAGAAAATTAGGGTTTGTTGGTTTGTTTTTTTTTTTTACATGGAGTCTCAGTTTCATTCACTGAATTTCTATTGTGATCCTCCTGGAGGCAATGCAGTATGTAATAAATTCTTGTAGCTACCAAGAGGATGGCAATCTCTGTCAGAAGCAGCAGAGCACTCCACTGATAAAAAAGAGTAATTAAAATTAAAACACAAAGTTTACCCTTTTTTTTCTTCCAAACATAGAAAATAAGAAAGGGCATTATCCTAGCTTTCTAGGTTAATGTTCTTTCTCATTTGTTCCTTCAGCATTCCTACCAGCCAATTAGACTTTGTTCTTCCCTAATTCCTTCCCAGGTAAAATGTGTTTCAAGTTAACTTAGTGAGTGTATGGAAGAACCGAACAATGTATTAATCGGTCAGATCTTCAACTGAAATTCTACAGAATCAGTTTTTACAGAAATAAAGGACAAAGAATGTTCTGTGGCTAATTTATTTGGCCTGAGAGCAATGCTGGCCTTGGATAATAATAATTATATTCCATAGCTTTGCTAGGGGTTATGTGGGAGCGTTTTTTCCCTTTGCACTTTTTTAGTGTCAGACAGGTCATTTAAAGATAATCCATTTGTTTAAGACCCTTTGAGACAGAAAATAAATAAGGTAGTACCCTCATCCCAATAAATCTTTATCATCCCAGTTACTGCATTCTTCCTTCCCTTGGGCATCAATTGCTTTGTTGCGGTATTTTTTTTCCCTAACATTTCATTCCATTACTTGTTCATACACATTTATTAAAACAGCTTTTTGTTAGAATGGAAGTAAGAAACCTAGCTGCAACTAAATTAGCGAATACCTATTTGACTGTATGCCTACCGTCCTCCTACTACTGTATGTAGAATTTTACTTTTTTCTCAATTCTCACATACACTTTTTACCTTTTTTCTCATCATACCTTTATCTATTTCTTGTGATTCATTTTTTAGCACTTCCTTAAGTTCAATCACATAGAATCTCACATTTCTCTCCTTCATTTCTTGATGTTTATAGATGTATTAGGAAATCCTGAATACATCCTAAAATTTGTATATCTCGTAAAACCTCTTTTTTTTTCATATATCTTTTTATGAGGATGGATATTGTTTGGAGTTTTGGGATAAAAACTTTCATCAGCGAAGAACAGATGTCTTTATTTTAACAGTGTATAGTGCCTTTGGGCTTGGTATCTCATTGCAGATGTCTTCCCAGTAGAAGCTCTTTCTTAAGTCTTCAAGTAGGCTGGAATTCTTATAGACATTGCAGGCTCAGTAAAAATAAATAAATAAATACAAATTCTTCTTCAGTAATTTTTAAAATTCCAACCTAAATATTTCAATGCCATGCAATTTATCTACCTAAATAAAATAAAATTACTATATTTTAATTAGAGGCAAAAAATTAAATGTGTAGATTTTCTTTACTACAGGTATTACTAGGTGTTATTAAGCATTGTCCTGCAGCATTACAGGCATTGTAAATTTTGACACTGGCTCTCATGAGCATGCATATGAGGCCATCTGCTTGTGAAAAGGAAAAGCCTTCTTTGTAAATGCATGAAGACAGTTGGAGGTGCAGCTGTCTTTTGGGAGCAAGTAGATATGCCTGTATGTAACATTCTGTAAATAGATTTAGCTCAATATGTTCTACATATTGATACATAAATTCTGTGTATTTGCAAAATACTATCTTATGACCTCACCTGCCATCATCTTACTCTTTTTGTTAGAGTATCAGTTAATTTCAAAATGGATAATAAGTCCTTTAAAACAACATATTTCTTGGCTTAAATTATAACAAAACTTCCTTGCTTGGAAAAAAATTATCCTTTTCCACAGTGGAAGAAGACATTATGATTGCCATCTGAAAAAGAGACATCTAGTCTTAATGAGAGTTAACACAGACAAATCAAAAAGCACATATTTTCAGGACTATCTTCTTCACTTTCCAGCTGCTCATAGGAACAGAATGCCAGAAGTATTCCCACAGAAAAACATCAGGCAGAAGTACGGAGAACTGCTCAAAGCCTTGTAAAATGGTTTAATGCAGACCTCTGCAAAGTATGTGCAATGAAATTTTTCTTCTACCTTTTCTCCTGGTTTTACATCATAGTTATCCCACACGTTTTTAATTAATTTAGTGGTACATTTGTCATGGTATATCTAGTGCACAGTTCTTATTATTAAAGTATAACAACACCATGAATGTGCAGCTGTGGGAGTTACTGACATTACCTATATTATACATGTAAATAAACTTCCTATGTCTTCAATGTATTATCAGGATAGCCTCTCAAAATACTGCACGTAAGATCCTGGAATCTGAGGGTGGATTTAGAATCATAGAATCATAGGTTGGAAAAGTTCTCTAAGATCATTGAGTCCAACCATCCACCCAACACCACCATTCCTACTAATCCCTATCCTGAACTGCCACATCTACACGTTTTTAAACACCTCCAGGGGTGGGGACTCAACCACCTTCCTGGGCGAAGGGAGGATTTCTTTGCCTGCAGAAGTATATAGAACTATATGTGTAATTAGACATTGTGAAAACCTTTCTTTAAGTCAATTGCAATGCAAAATAGTCCACTATAAAGCCTATTATGCTGCTCAAAAGATAAAACATGTATAGATATTTAGGACAAGCACAATATTTAAGAGGTATGTGCTCTACTAAAATATCTCATAAGTGTTTAAACTTTAAGACGAACTATATTACTCCTGCAAAATAGCAATTACTATGTCCACTATATTTTACCTTTTATGTCAGAAATTGCTCCTTTAAAACAATAAATGGGTCAGTAAAAAAATAGTCATAAAATACAGAAAATATCCAAATGGGTTGTTTGGGATCTGAAAAAGAAGTATTTCTAGTCTATTTGACTCCTGGTAATTCAGGTAGGAATTTATGTTCTAGATTTCACAATTATTGATAAAAACTACATTCATGGTGGAACCATCACAAATTACAGTAAAGAATGGCCTCTCTTGTTATCAGCCTGTTCTTTCAAAAAAAGTGATCAGTTCACAGACCATGGAAGTTATGATTGCTTTTGGCTAAAATCAGAAAAATAAATAAGATATAGAGCCATATGAACAGGGGTATTGTCAGACCAAAGTTTCATCTAGTCTAATATCTGTTCTCCAGAAATAGCTAAGAGCTGATTTTTAAGGAAGAACACATTACCAGATCAAGCATGAAATTTTATTTCCTCAGAATTTATTTTTTTCTGTAGTTCACGCCTCAAAATAGCCTAAGCCCTGAGTACTGTGATTAGCTGAGTGTGAGAAACTGGAAAAAGTCCTTGATTTCATAGCAACAACGAAAACATTCATGTTATTACCATTCTTCTTGTATTAAGTCAAAAACACAGCAGCTCCTGAGATTAATTGTATCCCAGCCGAAACCAGGAGAAGAACTCGTCCTATTCTTGCACTAGTGTTCTCTATGAACATTTTCCACACTATTCATCATTTACACACATTTATAATATCTTCGTTACTCAATCTCCTATTTTTTTTTCAAATGAAGGTTTCTGGTTTTTTTGAATCTTTCCTCCACAAAAGCAGTTTCATATTTTCTTTTTTGTACTGTTAGGGTTCAAATATAATTTTTTTTGAGATAGAGCATCTAAACGGCATATTGAATTCAGAACGAAATGCACAATGGCATATCCTCTTTTGTTTGTTTGAGGTATTTTGTTGGTTTTTCTCTAATTCTTTCCTAATAATTCCTAGTAAACCTTTATTATCTTTTTATTTTGAAATAGCTACTGTTTGTATAAATGAAGTTTCCACAGAAGCATCTGTAACTCCAAGATCTTGTTTCTGACATCTATGAGTCAGCTCAGAGCCCAATATTTCAGCGTAGAAGTTTTTTTTCCCATATGTGTTACTTTACATTTATCGGTGGTGAATTTCATCTGCTGCTTATGTCTCAGTAACACAGAACTGTAAGATCTTTCCATAATTCCCTACAGTCTTTACTACCTACCCGAATAATTTAATGTCTTCAGCAAAATTCATGATTTCATGGTCCTCCTTTACAGATTTTTATGAATATGTGGAAGACCTTAACTACCAACACAGACAACTGTGGGAGTTAAGGATGTTAAATTGCAAGAAAAACCTTACTAGATAAGATTAAATCAGAGATATTCCTAGCCTATATCATGTGCTTGGCAATGGGCAACATCAGATGCTGACAGAACAAAGCATATATGATGTAATAATATTGTCCCTTCACCCAGCATCTTCAAGTAAAAAACTCCCGATCCTGAGGTCATATTTTTACAGCACTGGTAAGACTTCACTGCTAGGTCTACCTCCGCAGTGAAAACTTATCACTTATATCCTGTTTCCTGTTGTTTAGCCAGTCTTTTACCTATTTAAATGATTTTAACCCCCATAGATTTATGGAACAGCCCAGGTTGGATAGGACCTCTAAAGATCATCTGGTCCAACCTTTCTTGGAAAAGGCAGCCTAGATAAGACTATCAGAAAGCAAACCTAGATGAGACTATTGGGAGTCTAGATGAGATTGTCGTAGTCCTTTGTTGACGGAACTTGTCAAATGCCTTTTGGAAATCTCCATAGACTATATTGGATTGGTCACATTTATGTCAGCTGGATTTCTTTGTGGCTACTGATAAATTGACCATACAGGAATAAAGACTCTACTCTTAATTTCCAATGTAATGTTGAGTACAACTGTCATAGGCGTAATTTCACTCAAGCCTACTCAGCACATAAATGTATTTTTAAATGATGGTGGTCACAGAAATAGTAACTACATAACTGTGAGAGGAAGAACTATGTTTAGACATTGGCTGCTGGTGCACAATGCCGGGTCATGTCCAGCTTTTCATCCATCAGCACCCCCAGGTCCTCCTAAGCAGACCTGCTCTCAATCCCTCTGGCCCCCAGCATGTATTCATACCGGGGGCTGTCTTTACCCAGGTGCAGGACCCTGCATTTGGCCGTGTTGAACCTCATGGGCTTCGCACAGGCTCACTTCTCCAGCCTGTTCAGGTCCCTCTGGATGGCATGCCGTCCCTCAGCTATGTTGACCGCACCACTCAGCTTGGTGTTTTCTGCAAACTTGCTGGGGTGTACTTGATTCCATGAACTTCTAGAACATCTAGAAAAATCTTTTTAGAGTATCTTTATAGAAAAATCTTATAGAACATTGTACATCTATTAATGAGCAGTTCTTTTCAAGCTTCTCTCTAGTGACAAATATTTCTTTATGACGGTTCTTGACTTGTAATTTTGTGAGGGATCCAAATTGTTAATTTTAGTTGACCTTTCTGGCCTTAGAATGAATGTAAATACTTGCAAATCATTGTTTGGTTTTTTTTGTTTTGTTTTGTTTTCTTTTGAAAAGGAAGTTCCGTCTGAACATGAGGAAGAACTTTTTCACTGTGAGGGTGACGGAGCACTGGAACAGGTTGCCCAGGGAGGTTGTGGAGTCTCCTTCTCTGCAGATATTCAAGACCCGCGTGGACAAGGTCCTGTGCAGCCTGCTGTAGGTGACCCTGCTTCGGCAGGAGGGTTGGACTAGATGACCCACAGAGCTCCCTTCCAACCCCTACCATTCTGTGATTCTGTGATTCTGTGATATTCTTTTAGGGTAACTCACCCTGTGATCATACTTTTATAAGTATTTTTCTGATAGGCCTGTTAGTTTCAGAGGCTGATAGTGAAATGTGGGAGAGATTTATAGTAGATGTCCTTTTTGAAGCTTGTGTGCTGATTATTAAAATGTTTGAAAGGAGTTCCCTGACCCACTACAAAATACTGTTTTGCCAACAGAAGGCATAAAGCATTCTGATGACGCTTACGTTGCGTTATAAGGAATGGAGGAATTTGGCAGACAGTAAACCCCCTTGCTTTCTAACTCTCCTCACCAGAGTGGGAGGCTAGGTGTGACTAGGTTTAAATTCTGAGTGATATCCAATTTGCCACTATCAGTTCAGTCGCATTTAATATGTAGATTAAACTACCACGATTCCGGATACACTAATAGCGGCCTGCACCTTCAGTCCAGTCATGCTTATGAACTAGCACAGCCGCACTCTAGGGTTCGGTCGTGTTCAGTGAGAAACTGTGACAACTGGCTACTTACACTGTGCAGTTTTATTTGTGCAACAGATATATAGGTTTTTTTGAATTGTCGGTGATAGTGACTATCTGTAAGAAAGCACGTGCAAATATGATGTTATCAAGTATAAAATGCGTGAAAAGTTTATCAGTAATACAGCCTGGCTATAAACATAACTCTCTGGAGAGATTTCTAAGATTCCCAAGAAAAGTGCTCAGTTTAAGTCTCACCCAAGGCGTCCCAAGGGGAGGAGGAGCAAGGCTCAGCCCATCGGCCGATCCGGTAGTCAGAAGCAGTCTGAGATGGAGTTTCCGTTGACTTGCTCACGGTGTTATCTTCTTTTCCGAAAATCCCCTATTTCCCTGGCTATTTTTATATCCTTTCTACATTTAAGGTGGAGTTTGAGTGACTGTAGTCTTACATACCTTTTATCATGTTTGGTGTAAAATTCTCTCGCTTCACGTTTAAAGGTATAGTTTAGAAAAAATTGAGGACGCAGACTCAAAGAGGAATGGTCGCACCTCGGAGGTGGGTAGCCATCAGGATGGAGTTGTGTTTTGGTATTAAAATGATATTAACATGAGCAAACTTCATGAAAGGACAGCATTCTGGCAAGGTTTCGAAAACCTGTTGGCTCAGGGGACCAGATGAGCTGCTATCAGTTCTAGAGGACCAT
>Ga0065711_1038848_pt1 | contig 18346 bp, 12 predicted proteins | sample Hoacrofraction12_FD_59098 | JGI IMG/M metagenome (GOLD analysis project Ga0065711, IMG submission 59098) | Hoatzin crop microbial communities from Cojedes, Venezuela - Epithelial fraction 12 v2 (version 2) | ecosystem: Host-associated > Birds > Digestive system > Esophagus > Crop | place... | reverse complement strand
GGGAGGGGAGGAGCCGAGGCCCCCGCCCCGCTCCCCGCTGGGAGGTGTGAGGGGCGGTGTCCGCAGGCCCCGCAGGCCCCGCCCGCGGAGCCCCACCGCCCATCCCTCCTTCCCGCCCTCCTCCCTCGCACGCGTGGCCCGTGAGGGGGCGGCCACCCAGCGGCCTCCCCCCTCAGCGGCGGCGGGAAGCGCTGGGGGCCCGGCTGGCTCCTCGGCTGCTCCCGGTACCTGCTCCGTGACCGGGGCCCTCCCAGGGCCCGCTCCTGGTGTTACGTGGGGCAGCCGCGTTTGCTGACCGCGCTCCCCACGCCTGGTGGCCCGGTCCCTCAGCCCGCTGACCGGGCCGAGAGGGCCCCGGGGACAGGCCCTGGCCTCCCGCAGGCTGCGCGCCGAGGGTTGGGGGCTGAAACAGTAAGGAAACCTCCCTGCGGAGAAGGAGAAGGCGCAGCTGTGGGGGAGCGGCTGCCTGGCGGGACACGCACCCAGCGTTGGTGTGGCTCGGGGGGGGGTAGCGGGCGCAAAGGCCGGCGGGACCCTTTCACCCCAGGGTTCCTCCTAAGCCCGGACGAGTCCTGCCGTCAGCGAGGAGCACCAGCCACAGCTGGGACAAGGTCCCGCAGCAAAGCGCGTCTGGGCTCACCGCGGTTCCGGCGGCATTCGCGATAAGACAGGCCAACGGCGCGTCAGGGGACTTCCTAACGCTGCTCCCGGCCCACATCGGTCACAACAGATGCACCTCGCTCCCAGAGAAGGGTGGAAGGAGCGAAGGATTCATTTTGCTGACAGACAGAAATAAAGCAATGCCCATAAGCTGTAGCTGTACGTCACGCAATGCACATCACAACATCGTAGCGCACGGACAGTGAAGGAGAATAATGCACGGCAGATCCTTGGCAATGTAAATATGCAAACCTGAAATCAGCCGAACTACATCAGCTGAAGACATGGCTCAACATAGACATGCCGAGCAAGGGGAGGGCGTGAAATCTGAAAAACCTACTGGTTTCAGGTTAGATGTTTTCAGCATCAAAAAGTCCACAAATGTCCTGTCTGGCGAAGTATCAAAGGCAATCACTACAATGAGTACTTCAGGCCGCCTGGCACAAGACCTATACTTTCATTCTAGAAGTCTTGGTCAGTACAATATAATTTTCTTTCATTTTGTACAGTGGAGAGATGTTTCACAGAAAATTTCATGGGTGATTACAACCTATATCTTAAAATGAAACTCAAAATCTAAGCTATAACATCTCATGCAAAGATGTTAGACACTGCAAAAAGAAGACTACAGCGGGACAAAAAACCCCTAGTTTTTGAAACAGCTAACAAAAACCAAATGCAGAAAGACTTGCCTTTTTTTTTTTTTTCTTTTACCTGAGCAAATAACGAAAAAAATTAGGCCCTGGGGATTGTTTCTATCATGTTAAATACCTGAGAAAGAGAAGTATGTCTTTGATATTCCTTTTTATTCACTAAGAAAATTGAGATTTCTGTTTCCGAGATCCCATTAGGAATCAAAAAACATTTTTTTTTTCTGCTAGTTGCCAGTCCCCTGAAAACAGCTCAGCTGCAAAGAGCACTCTTTAGCCTTGTCTTATAACTACGTACCCACCATTTGTGGATACGCGCCATGTCAGGCACTTCCTTGCCGCCATCTCTCTCAGTTTCTCTCGTCCTTCCCAACCTCTTTTGCAGATCTGCAGTGCCAGCTAAACAACAGCCACCAAAAGCTCAAAAAACCCACATGCCTTCACTGTAAGTAGCGGCGTGCACCTGTGTTGCGCACTTGTGTTTGGTGTGTGCAGCTACATACTCTTTGCTTGTATGTGGTTGTCCTTTTCTTTTAATAAGGTAGCCCTAGGTAGTGCTCAGTAAGTGAATAGGAACCCATCCCTGCTTCAGATTCCGTGGGACCTTCGGCAGTTTAGACTCTTGAAAAACTTAATTTCAAAAGACGTTTCAGACACTGCCTGTTATCTCCTTCGCTGGAAACTACCACGTTACATTGTTGTCCTAACAGTGTCTCTAGTACCAGAGCACATAAGGCTGCCTGTACTACATTTCAGATTGCCCGTAGGTAATTTCTTTCACCAAAATCCAGTCATGAAAGGTAACTTGCCAGAATAAAGCGTGATGCAACTTCTCTCACATGTCTGAGATGTTATCCATAATGCAATCCTCCACAACTGCTCACTCATTCACTGTCTCAGCTAGCACAATTTCCTGCTCCAGTTCCCAGAGTTCAGTTCACAAAAATAACCTTCCTATCTTGTGTTCGGGTTCATGTCCCCCAGTTTCTGTGTCTGTTGAGACCAAGCTGCTATTTGTGTTATTTCCCCGCTTCCTGGGCTAATTTAAGAACCGTCACATATGATCGCGTGTTCTCTATTCCCTTGCAATTTCACACGTTCCACCAGACACCTCCAAATCAAACTCTCGTTGTCAAATAACGATCGGCCTTGGAAGAGGAGCTGCGAGGCAGCTACCTGTCATGCTACAGTTCACCCTCTGTGTTGGTCGCGGTTTTGCAGAAGGTGTGCAGGAATCTCACTGGTCATACACGATCCTCTGCCCTGCTTAGCCACCTCTTTCTCTGGAGCCATACTTTGGGCCAACGCTCTTGCAGTTGTAGCTCCTACTCCCCTTAGTGATTGCACTAACTTTAGTATCTCTGTACTGTTGTTTAGGTCCTTCAATTGTTTTTGCAGTCCTTTTAGTCCCTCTTTTTCCTGGAAAGCCTTGCCATACCTGGCAATCGGATTGACATTTACTTCACCCATTTGTCTTGATGAACCAGGGCAGGAGTTACCCATATGAATTTGGCATCTTTGTGGTAGCTGACTCCCAATGATTTCAAGATCAGCTACAGCATTTTTCTCTGTCTTTCCCCATCTTTCCTTTATGTAGCCTTCACCTATTTCTTCTCCCTGTTTAGCAGAAAGTCCTGTTTTCCTCTATACCACAGGAATTGTGAGAAAGGACTTTTTTCTTTTGGTTACAGCTTCAAGCACCTCTCAGCCTGTGCTTCTCCTTATACTTTCCTCAGGACCTCTCCAGGCTGCGTCCGTCAGTGCATCCTCACCACCTCCTCTCTCTCTGGTCCCTTTCACCGACCGCAGATGCACAGGTAAATGGTGTTACAGAATAACCAGCAAGAACTTTGCTCAGATATCCCTTGAAGGGATGACATGCTGGGATTTGTGGTGGAGGCTGTGTTTTTCCTTTCCCTTTGGAACAGACACCTCCCCGCCATGCGTCTAACAAGCATCTTAAGTCAGGATAATGGTTATTTACAATAACAGTATTAAAAAATAAAAAAACCCAAGGATCTATAGGACACTTCAGATTCAAGACAGAAATCTGAAAATATATGGCAGATTTTGCTAGGACATTAATACAGGCCGGAAATCCTGGAACCTGTGGCCCTCACAGGCTTCCCTGCATTGTCACTTGCAAACTCACAAACTGAAACTAGCTATAATTTTAACTACATTTTATGCTGCATCTTGCAAATGCATTCATCACAAGAAGTAACTGAGTCGGAAGGTGAGAAATTCTCTTTCCTGTGGTAAGCTACTGTGATCTTTGGTAGTATGGAACAAGATATTTGCTCCCCCTGCTTAAGGGGAGAGTAGAAGTAATCTTTAGTCACAGTGTGGCTCGCAAGGGTTATTTACTTACTGCTGAATTACTTCCCATTGCGTATGCACCAGGAAGTTTTTGACATTACTGAGCTTTCCACTACGGTGACGGATACTCTGATTTATCACTGGGGCAAGACTAAGGATGCAAAAAAATCAAAGGCTGTGCAAAGTATGATTAGATTAATGATGACAGGCTCCACCTGGAAACTGAGAGCTTGTTTTGCCGAGGATGTAACAGGAAAAAAAAATCTGCAAAGTTTTGGATAGAAAGCTCACAAGTGAACACACGCAGGGGGACATTTGGAAGCTGCAACCTCAACAGTGGAAGTGAGCACCCACACTGCAATGACAGAAACAAGAGCGTCCTCAGAAGGCTCTTCGTGGAAGTGCTCATTCCTTCTTGCCCAGGTTTTGCTGGAAAGGAAGGTGTGAAACTAGACCCTCTCACAAAACTGAAAATACTTTCCAATCATCTTGTTTTTCATAGCGTATGTAATACCCAAATCTGGAAACCTGTTTCTCAAAACTGGACATCAAAACAACGGTTCAGAGATGCTGAAGTGAATCGGAGACCATCAACATTATTTCCAACGGAACCAGACAACTGCTCAGTAGTTTAACTTTCAGTTACAACTGGTCTAGGACTTGGTGATCAGAGCTGCTGAATATATTTTTGCTTTAGTGAACAATAGCTACATTACAAAAAAAAGAATTTTTTTCTCCTGGTCTTTTTCTGTTGCTGAAATTTTTGAAGAAACAGATTTTTTTGTGAATGTTTCCAATTTGCTGAACTACCCATTGAAAAAACATTCAAAGGGAGATGTTCTAGCCTGGCTTTGTGAAGACCTTCAGACAGTTTGTTAGGCTATTCCCAATGCTCTTAAACATCTAGTTTTCTTACCAGCACTTCTGTCTAAGGGAGCAGAGAGTGGTTTTTTTCATTACGGTTTTTCTTTTACTCTCTGCAAAGCTGTATGCTATGGAAAGTTGCATGATCTGTGACATAAAAAAGACTCAAACCATTTACAGATCAATACAGCCCAGTCTTACTGCGCACTTCCATTCTATTTATGAACTCTCATACTTTGCTTGATCCAAACTTGTGCTTTAGGTTACTTCTGCCCTGCCCCTTTTAACTAGAAGATGAAGTACAGTAGCAACAGCTGCTGGCACCAGAAGACAAAAAAGCCAGCTTCAGAAGGCCAGACTAAGAAAACAGATCGGTTTTGTTCTAGAAAGCATAAGGAAGGTACTAGAAAGTATGCTTTCCAGGTTAAACAGTGAAAGGAAAAAAAACTTCATTAGGGTATAGATTTTCCTACTTGCATAGCTTAACAAGACAGTCCTGTATGGCCTCATGTTGTAACTGTGTAAAATGCACTATTGGGAAGTGGCATCAGGAATGCCCACACAAATACCAGATTGCTCCTATGCAAAAAATAAAAAAGGCAAGAGATGCACGTATGCTGCATTTTCAATTCTGAGCTTCTAAGAGGAGAAATATATGGAGGTATCTCAGAGAAATAGCCTTTTATATAAAAAGTAGAGGTGTCTAATAAATTGCTTTCTTCCATATTTTCCACTACAGATTTCATTGGAACGTTAGAGAGGCTCTCCAAGTGCATCTCTATTTTGCTGAAAGGCTTGTCGTCTTTTTGCAGACACCTCTGGCTGTCTGTTTAATCCAGTTCCTGGAATTCTGGCACTGAGTCTGCAACAAATGTCTCTGATATATAGCTTCATACCACTCATCCTAAGAACAGTTACTCTGATTGCCTTCTCTGGTTCCTTCACTTTCACCACCCGCCAAAACCTTTTACTTCAAATTCCTGTCTCTTCAGTTATTCTGAGGCAACGTGTTAAAATAAAAGGGCTTAATGTCGTTCCTCTAGTGAAGAGTTCTATAGCTCTCTGAACCGACGGTCTTTTTTCCTTCATATCTGCAACCAATCCTGACCTTACCTATCCCATTTTGTTCATAAAATAGCATTTTATGACACAAAGACATACCATATTCAGAAATTACTGCACCACAGACATTTTTTGCTCGATCAAACTATTCTTCATCCTTATACACTGAAAGTAGTTCCATCTATACTTCGCTAATTTACCATATTAAAAATAATGCATTTCAATATACTCTAGCATTGATCATGACAGGAATTAGATTATTTCTCTGCATTATGGAATGACACACAGAAACACAGCAAGCCAGATCTTGTCTGTTGATGTTTTGGAACTGAAGAGAAACAAATTTCAAGTACAGTGAATTTGCTATAAATTATCCTCGGTAATCCCATCTTTAACAGAGTGCTCTCTGAAGAGGTCACTTCCACGTACATCCATTAAACTCCTCCCACAAAACATAATCAACAAACCTTCCTGCCACTTTGTGCAATGTCAATAAATGCTTTCAAAAAATATCCAGACCTTGCAAAGTCCTCCCCTACATCTGTTTCAAATCATCACTTCATAATTCAGGGTACATCTCCCATTCCGGAAACCATTTGAACTTCATATAAGAAGATAAGGCTTCCTCCTGACTGGCCCAGATATAGTTTATACCAAAGATTAATCAAATGTTATACTAATTTATATAATCAACAAGGCAGATCAGTAGGTTTTGGAGACTCAAGGATCAGTGTTTTTGGAAAGTAAAAATAACTAAATCAGGAAATTAGTAGATGCTTTGCCAGATTTTAGCTGGAGCAGCTGAAATGAACAGTTTCAAAATCTTGCCCATGACATTCACCTCTAGCGAGCTTTTGCTCCTGCTGACAGATGATAGTAGCTTGATCTTCCAGAGATAAATGCTTTAACAGCCCTTTTCCCTTCCCTCAAATCTACTTTAGTTTCCTACTGCTAGTGGTTTCTGGTCCCTCTAGAAGTTACACGCTCCCTCCCATTCTATACCTGTCACAAAATACCTAGACTTCTGTTCTCTACTCTTTATTCTTCATTCATTTTTGTCTTCCTACAGTCTTCCCGCCTTTATGTCACCATGAAGACCTTTCCTCCCCGTGTTGCTTGCCCATCTCTCAGTGAATGTCACCATCCAGATCTCTTTAAAGCCAGAAACTTACTTTATGTGACTCTACTTGAGGCCCAAATTGCATGATTCCTAAGCAATGTTTCACATTGTACTCTTCAGCCAGCATTGTCCCCCACCAAACACCCTTGTTTAGTATTGAACACTGCAGTCGGAGCGATGCGCAACTTCTTGCTACTTTCACTGCTTCTTTTCTTTTCTGAAAGTAAAGCTTACAAACCCCGCCTGCAAACCAGGACCCCGTTGTATCGAACTCGACAGACAGAGAACAAAGCAAGCCAGAAAAGATGGTCCTTGTCTCTCTCTACTCAATAGCCACAGTACAAATCCTGGTTTTGGAGATGGCTCATTTTCATCTTTGCCTCAGGGATATTTGCACCATGGTGTGTCACAGTGCAGCTGTGCCCTAAGTAAACTTTTACAGACCACTGTACAGACTTGTGACAGACAGACATAATACTGCTTGAAAAGCCTTAATTGTCAAGAAAAAGAAGAGTTTGTTAAGGGCAATGTCTGGAAGAGAAATAATTTAACCCAAAAAAGGCAAACCTGCATGAGAACCTCTGGATAAAATTTCTGGCAGTGGGATAAACCAGTATGGAAATCGCCCTCCAAGGACAGCAACCAAACACTCCTCTTCTGGAATTTTGAGGCTCACGTAGACTGGGCACAGAGCAGAATCTGGGGAACATTAGATGCCATGAAAGGCTTACTCTGCTGTGAATAAGAATTCAGTGACAGAGAAATGAACTGAAAGCTCCGGTGTTACTAAGGTACCTCTTATTCACAGGTCAACTGCCTTTTACATTTATTACTGGACGCTGACGTGGGGTTTTCTTCTGTACTCTGATATGGATTTTAAGCTGAAAAACACTACTAAAGAGATTGAATTACTGACACAGATACATTAATTGGTTATTTGATATTATCGTATTTTATCTTCATCACAGAAATAATTAAAATGATTTCCCTTCCTTCAAAAAATGGGAGAGAAGAGACTGGCAAATGGGAAATTGCCTCCAAACCCCACAGAGACGTTAGAGACACAGTCATTCACCTCGGCAGTCCGGCTAGTCATGTGGCTGGCCCATGGTCCTGAGCAGCCAAGTCTTCAACAAAGATAAAAGCATGACTAATTGCAGTCTTCCTTCTGAGGTTCCATGGCAGTAGGCATTAGCCAGACTGAGCTCAAAGCACTAGAATAATTAGCCTGAGTCGGTGGTGGGTCAGCATTTGTCTCCTGTGATGTCTTGACTGGGCTGGAGCTGTGTGATCAAATGCCACCTCTAAAACTGTCCTCTGTAGATGCTCATTCCAAACACTGAGACCGAGTCCCAAGGTTGAATGCAGGGTAAAACATAAAGAGCAAGAAGTTAAGACAAAGGAGGATTTGGGACATCTCTCCTGATAACCTTTTTGCTTAGCTAGGGGAAAGCCACAGGACGGAATAATCCTATCCTATAGAAGGGGGTAAAAAGCACGAGCTACAGCTACTGCTGACTTTCGGTCAGGAGAGCTACCGCAGGGAGCAGCTGCAATTTGAGCCAAAACTCTTTCCTTCTCCGGTTCTTTTCGGTGATGTTTTATGCAACGTTAATTTAAGGTGAAATAAAGGACATGTTAGTAATGTCCTTGCCAGTGAAAACCGCAAGTTAACTATTAAATTATGTTTATTTACTTACTGTTTATAAAAAGAGTTTCTTATTGAAAGTCCATTTGAGGAATCTATAAGACTGAGAACAATATTTGGACACAGCTCTGAACAGTTAACGAAGTTCTCTGTGCTCTGTCTGAAACCAGTTGTGGTTTCCTTTTAGCACGAGTTGAATGTATACACTGGGAATATTTTACTTTGTTTTATGTTATTGCAATTTGCAAAAATTACATTAATAGCCCAATTTCATGCAATTATCTGAATGCAAAACATTGTTCGGTAGAATTCCCATAGCCTAATCCTAGCAGTTCCCTTGGCTGTCTCACTTTCAATCACAAACCAAGGTCTGCACATCAGATGAAATGCTGCTATTGCAAAAATGGATCCTTTCTTCAAAAGCTATTTTCAGTGGTCTTCTGCCATACAGGCTGTTTTTATTGTCTGCAACGAAAGGCACTTTAAGGAAATCTGATTTTAACATCACAGACCTGCAATACATATACTTTAGCTAGAGCGGTTTGTTGTGTTATTGTGGTAATAACCCAGTTATGTTTGCACCATAATTGTACCTCTAAGTGTCTCTTCAGCTGCATGTATGGGGCAAAGCCTGACTTTATGAATACACAGGGGAAGGGGAAGAAAAAAGGAAGGCCATACAGAGAATTACATCCTTTTTTCCTTCTGTGTATAACACACAGCTAACACAGTTTTGGAAGGCAGGCAATGAGTGGTGTTAACACTACATTAATGCCAACTTAGTGGTCAAGTCTGAGTATTCAGAACTCATAAGACTGGCTAGGGGATCATACATGTCTGGTGTCATATTTGCTTTTCCCTTTTGGGAGACTTTACGTTCGCATCTTCAAGTTTTACTCCAAAATTTTGGAAAAAAATTGAGCTTCTTTCAAGTCCAAGTTTTTATTAAATCACATGACTCCAGGATCTAGGACTTAGAGTAAAATACCAAAAAATCTGAGACTTCTAAGAGTCTGCAGCAATATGCAAAGTTCCCCAAATCAAGTTAATTAGTTAACCTAACCAACGGACCTGCCTCTCTGGAAGGAAGCACATTTTGTACATCTTGAAAAATGTGGATAACATCATGCTGTGAGGTTTATTTCCTTGAAGCTTCAGAAGGCTTGACTCCTGCTCTAATATATCCCTCTCTCTTTCTGTTCCTCCGAAATACCTATCCTCCATTTCCTTGTTTGTGCTCAATGCACTGCATCCTTTACTGCTTAGAGACCTCTCCTTCTGGTAGGAGGAAACCACTCTTACACCCACTTTGGAAAGGACTTGCGTTCCTTGACGCAACCAGGACAATAATGTACCAGGTCCTTTTCAACTGAAGTTACATTCACACACATCTTTGAAACGTAGTCTCTGAGCTCCATTCCTTTGTTGTGAATGGAAAGAAACAATATGCATTTCATGATAAGACAGGGCAGACATCAGCCTCTGGCCTTGCCTGGCTCTCTCCTTTGTCTATAGAGGAAGGCTTCGATAACTAGGTCCTTCCTTGTAGATGGATAATATCAGATGAAATTAACCCCAACATTGATGTCACATTTTGGGTACCCATGAATCAGAATAATAAAATTAAATTCCTTTTTCATTTTCGCTGCCTTAAATATCTTCCATCTTTTTGCCCTAAAGGAACAGCTGGCAGTGAAATTTCTGTTCCTTATAAAAGCTACACATTTATCTAACATTATTATTCAAGTCTCCAAATGACCTTCATTGAAGAAAAGGAACTGGAGACAAGATATTTTGGATATTAACGGGTGAAAAATAAACAGAAAAAGAGGGAAAAAAACAAGTAAGATTTTAAACAGGAGAGTGATAAAGAACAAACTCACTGTTTTTAGCTTTTCATCTCACCTTTTACATACTAGTTACATAGTCACACACCCAGATAAACACACATAGATACCCCGTTACTAATCATCTTTAAGAAATGCTTCAGACAGCAAGGCAGGATTCTCCCATCTTATTTTGGCTGTCGTGCTTTGTAGTAGCCCCTTCTCATTGCACCTGCAAACATGGCCATTCTGGCACTTTACTTAGGCGATATTTTATTTATGAATATTAGTGCTAGCCCAGAACAAAGTCTCAGCAAACACAAATTTCATTTTGTGCTATATGCCAGCCATCTCCCTCACAGACACCAAAGAGAGAAAAATACTTATTAGCTCCCTAAGGATGCTTTCATTTTCTTTGCCTGCTTTGTTAGAGCTGCCACAGCCGCTGGCTCCTTGCAGAGGACCAGACAGGCACATGTAACATCTCTACTCACTTGTACAGGGACTCACTCACAAAGCTGGTTTCCTGTCGTTAAGCGACTCTGAGAAGTAACCGATAGCGATGCAGGCCTCGGCAATTATTTCACATCACAAACCGACAGAAATAAGTGGACCGGCTGCCTTGACGCTGCAGTACTTCTTTATCACATGACTGTCTGGAAATTCTGCTGCCCTGAATCTCTAGTGAATGTACAGTAATGCAACAGCCTCTTGCTTGGGGATACCTTTCACAGGCACGGCACAGTATATTCTGCGGTCCAGCATTTATACATTACATGCGCCGCTGGCACAAAAGTTTACACTGGAACTGGCAAGTTTATTGATTACAATTCTGATTTAACCTTCCTTTGTCTTTTATATCTTTGCAACACCCATTGATGTATATATGCATGCACACATACATTTGTAAACATACAAGCGTTTGATGCTCTATTTTTGGAGCGAAAATCAATACCAGCTGCCCGCTGTGAAGTGGCTCCCCAGAATGTGAGGTCGTGAAATTCTCCATTAACAAATATTGCTACATTGTACATAAAGGAGAAAAAAGAAAAATGTTCAAATGAAGGCATATTTCCATTTCACACTTGCAAAGCACTATATAAGCAGAAAATTAGAAGGGATGAAAATCCATGTTCTTAGTGCTCTTAAAGTTGTGTATCACATACTGTATTTCATTATACATTTTTTAAAAGGCTCCACCTACTCTCTGGAACTAGAAATCTTTTAATAGCATGAAGTTAGTCAATCTTGCTTTCATTAATATTCATATACATGCCCCAGTTCTTATATTTAAATGTGCTAATGAGGATTCACTGCTGCTGCAGCCAAACACTGTGCAGGACCGGGACCCTTTTGTGCTGGCAGCCCCCATGGAGCACAGAACTGATTGGTGGGCAAATGGCATTCATTAAATAGCAGCTGCTTCACCTGCTTTCTGCTCCCTTAGCCCTGCTGCTGATTCCTGGAACATCTTCAGCGCACACTCAATTGAGGGGGTATATGTTCCCGTTGCAGTGATGAGAGTGATAGGCAGGGACTTGTAACACACCTGTCCTCTGTGTTGCAAAAGACATTTTAATAAACTTTGCCAAGTTATTAAATCTTTTAATATTTTTAAGTATAAAATGTTCCCCATTTTATGAAAGGGAGACAATACTGCTTCTATTCTTCCCGAGGATTTCTTACAACGATACAGCTTGTGGTTTCCATTTAGCCCTAACTTGATCTCTTTATGCAGCACCACACTGTGATGTGTAAACTTAGCCTGAAACAGAGTCTGAAGGCAGAAGAGACCATTATGATCATTTAGTCTGGCTTCCTCTAGGATTTTTCTCAGGGATTCCTGCATGAGGCTCCACGATTTCAGTTGCCAAGGAAACAATTCTCAATCTTTTCCATCCCTCACCATCCCTATCCCTCCTTCCCATTTTGTCATTTCTTGCTACAATAAAAAATCTTGTCAAATGTCCAAGTCCTTAGCTCTAGCATCCTTACCTCCGCCCCAAGGAAAGAATGGGAAAGGGTGGTGAGGATCCGTGGCTGGGAGTTCAGCCTGAAGCTTACCTCTTATCCTTGGATTCTGTGCTGCAGGTGGATGACCCACTGAAAATGATCCTCTCAGCTGCAGATAGGTTATCAAATGCTGCATTGTTTAACTAACACAAGACACATTCTTTTCTAAATTACCCAGCAGTGTACCACTTCATAGATTTTTGGTATCTTTCCTTTCACCACAAGCTTAGTTCCACTACAGCCTCATGCAGAAACGCTTTGGAAAAAAAACACACTTTACTGTAACATGCAGCTGAAGAGCAAAAGTGATGATGAGGAAAAGAAAGGAAGATGCAAAGGGATGGAAAACTGTGTAGGAGGTAGGTAGAAGGCAGAAACCCTGCATCAACTAGAGAATATATTAGATGCAGTCAGAGCCAGAGGTAAACTTTTGGAGTCTCAGGAGGTTAAACTCAGGTACCTTCAGGCAAATTACAAGAGATCTGTATGGTTCCCTAAGGTCTAATGAGCCCCACCTGTATAATTCATAGCTTCTGACAGTTGCACTGATTTTATAGCCTTAAATACAACTCTGATGAGGGCAACTGTTTGAAAGACAGAAGGGTGTCTCACCAACGTAGTTTGAAAGGTAATGCTCTCAAATTCAGTGCAATTATATCAGTGTAATTAGTTCCTCAGTGTGCACAAGAGGGAGGATGAACACACCAACTGCAGGGAGCGAAAGAAAAGCCAAGTATTCACGAACAGCTTATGGGGAAGAGGGCTGCCACTTGGCATGTTTTGGTAATTCACCACTTAGGGTAACTGTCCCCCTTTTATAAGTAGCCTAACAATAGATCATGTAAAGGAAAGCAGACTTACCTTGCAAACCTCAGGAATATTAGACGATCAAAGAAAAGTCAGGGATACGTAGAAACTGAAACTTTCCTCAGGGCAAGCTGCTAGGGAGGGAGAAACAAGGTAGACCACATTAATAAGGCAATTCCTGCTTATGGTCAGGGAGTGATGCTTCAGCCCTTCCTCTTCTGGACACTCATTTTTGGAGCTTGCTGAAGTTTTTTTGCTCAGTGTGTGCGAGAGACATAAGAGGACGGTTATGAGGATGGTCAAACTATGTATGTTTGCACAGAGGATGTTATGGCGTACATACACCACCATGTAAACACTCAGCGCACGTCCAGTGATTTGGCACCAGAGCCACTGTGCCTCTGCCAGGACCTCCATGGGCCCACACCTCAGGACAGGCCTGTGGCATTGCTCACTATAAGCCTGGGAAATCTGGATCTTTTGGTCATTTGGGTCCATTTGTTTAAGATGCTGCATCTAAGTGTAGCTGAGCAGGACACATGGATACTGAAATCCCTGATACTTTTTCTGCACAATTTACTTGCTGATGGTTTAAGGGTGTTGTGACAGAAGTAGTAAGATAAATCTATGTGTGAAAAACAATGGAGAAAACAAGTTACTTTTATGAATATCAACAATATCTCAGTTTTCCTGTAGGCTATTTTCCTGCCAGGCTGTACAGAAGAATGTTAGATGGAAGCAAATAGGAAGAAAACAGTGACAACATACCAATACCATTTCAAATATCACAGAACAGTTGAAGAATTATATTGAGGAATATCTACCCACACACCTTCAGGCAGGCAACTGTTAATTTCTCTCAAGTCCAGGGAGAATAAAGAAGACACTGAACTGCTGAAAACCACAGCTAGACAAAGAGGAATGGGTGAACAGCAGTGCTGGGATGACTCAGAAAAAGCCAGCCTTTAACAGAGTGTTGGTTTTGGCTGTTGACCTCGAACAGGTTTATGCTCAGTGGAAGCTCTTGAAATAACCGTGTTTTCTGGTAAGACTCATGTATAAATGCTCTTTCTTTGTTTCATCTCACATTTCATCTTCTGATTTTTTTCCTTTGCCTGAAGAAGTATCTTTTCTTTCAAAAAAGATATGCTTGAGCCCCCTGGATCAGCCGCTGGCCTGAAGTGTGTTGTGTCAGTGCGGTGCAGAGTAGCGGCTGCCGACTTCTCTATTCACATGTTGAGCGCTGGATTCAACTACCCTGGAGATGACTGTGTGGAGGGAAAACCTGCCCCTGGCTGGCAGTGACATAAGAAGACACTGTGCCAGCTGCCTCACAAGCCTTCCTCCCCTTGGCAGCGGTACACAAGTGTGAGAACTCATGATTCCCAGATAAGAAAAGCAACAACTCCACAACAAAAACTGAAAAAAATACCCCAGACAAATAAAAAAAATACAAACAAAAAACCCCAAGGAAAAAAGCCCAACAAACAGATAAACCTGAGAAGGGTGCTGTCACTTGACCCTACTGTTTCTCCCAACAGGTTGTGCTGCATAGTTCTCAGGCAACTGCTCCCCTGCTGCTGCCTGCCCCTGCCAGGCTGATGGCAGCGAAGAGGGTATCAGTTTGCAGAACGACAGCGATCCTACTTCACGCAGAAACAGCACCATCTTCCCTTATGGCAGACTCCAGCATGTTAATCAAGCAAATGGCACCAGGAGGCAGAACCTGGAGGTTATCTCTTCTGCTGTCTGCGTGGGCTTTGAACTACTCGACTCCCATTCGCACTAGAGGACAGCTTGGCAGTGGGCGTGCAGGCAGTGGTGTCTTCTCCGTGGCCCTGGCTGGAGATGTACTGGGGAGGAAAAGTCTCTCCACTGCTTAGGAAGCCTGACAGGGAGTCAGGCAGGGCTCTGGTCGTGGAGGTCTTGTGTCCAGGAGAGCCTCTGCTGCTTGCTTCTGGATCCAAGACAGACCCTTTATGCCCTCAGAATCAAAAACAGCTCATCTGTTTGCCTGATCTCTAAGATCTTGAATGTTTCAGACTTGTCAATGCCATCCACTAAGCTAAAAATCCCAATCTACTCCTATCTACAGCTTCTACCTTTGCAAGACTAACCAGCCCGTTGTTATCAGAGCACGCTGATCGCTCTGTGTGACTGTCTTCGTCACTGTCTAATGTTCTACTGGCCACTGCCAGCTCCTGCTGTTCTCAATAATGATTTCATATTCATTTAGATCATAGATTAAATTGTTACATTAATGGATTAAGCAGCTTCCAGCATCGCTCTAATCTCCACGAGCCACTCCTGGACTCCTCACAGGCTCTTTGAGCTCTGTCAGTTGGCCTCCTCTCAATGCCGTTCATATAAGCTGTATCGATACTGCACGGTGTTCATTTTTAGACTCCAAATGCAGTGCACTGTTGACTCATTTGCCCAACACACTTTCACATGCATTATCACTGTGCAATTACCTTTCTCAACCAAATATATACTCTCATCAAAGCACAAAAATCAAGTTTGTTTGGCAAGGTTGCTTATAGTTACCACAAAACTGTCAATGGCATTAATAGTATTCTTTCTCTTAATTCTTTCTCGAATAAATCCCATACAAGCTTTCCTTTATTTTTGCTGGAACTGAGCTAAGCCCAGCCAGCCTGCAATTACTGGCCTCAGTCTTTGGGGCAAAATCAATACTAGTCTTTTGCTCTGCTCTGTACTGCCTTTACTATGTCCGCACCCTATCTTTTCTCCAAATGTCTCTGGCCTGACCTCCTTCACGGAATAGCACATCCTCTTTTGCTCCTGGAGAGACTCAGGGGAAGGAATTGAGGCTTCTTCCTCTCCCTTGCAGAGCACTGTGGAGCTACCACATGTATGAAACTCTGTGTTCTGGGAGGGTGGACTGCAACAGACAGGGCCGTGGGGATCCGCATGCCCAGGGTACCACCCTGGTACTTCCACCATGTGTAAGTCTGTCCCACAGAGACAGCCCCTGGTCACAAGGGAGACCGGGCTCCCTGAGAAATGAATGATGAGCGAGCAAGACTGACAATACCTTAATATCCTGTTGGTTGTTATTGGCAGCAAGGTTCAAATGGTATAGTTTCTCCTTACCTGTGAGTCTACTCTAAAGTCTGCTGCAGTCTTTTTATTAGCATCGGATCAGAGTTTATGATTGCATTTCCCTGGAGGTGCAAAAGATGCATCACACTCATTCTCCTCCTTTTTTGGGATGCTCAGCATGATCAGAGGGTCTGCTCTGCAGGAGAGCAGTAGCAGTTGCATTTGCTTCTCCAGAGGAGTTACAGGGCTTCTTTCTGCTTGCCAGGACCCTTTCATGCAGCGTGCAGTTTTGGAGCCACTGGTGGGGCTCCTGCCCACTAAGTCAGATTCCCCAATTGCAGGATTCCCCAGAGAATTAAAATCGATTTTTCCCACAAGTCCTTAAAGAAATCAGTGTCTGCTCACCAGGAAACAGATTCAAGATCTTACAGCTGTCCTGCCAGGTTAACCTGTCATATAAGCCTGTATAAAGAGCATATGCCAGGCCATGGAGAGCACAGGAAAAACACTTGTTGTACCGTACAGAGGGCTGATGCAGCAGAATCGGTTTCAGATGATCATTAATGTGTTCAGCAACGTACTTCAAGCACCCTTTGCTGAGGCCTCCTATTAACAAATGGAGACAGGCTGTAATAAACTGAAGAACAACTGCTTCACAGTTCAGAGAGTAAATAGAGTGCCCTGGGCAGGCAAGCGGGATGGCTCAGTAACATAGAGCTCGGCACAGACCAGTTGGGACCATTGATAACTCTGCTTATCACAAAGAGGAATATCAGGATGATGGGAGAAAACAAAGAAAAGAAGGAGGAAGAAAACTGAGAGACAAGGCAGCCGTAGAAAGCTGAGCTTTATAGTAAGTGTGCGCACTGCCCTGTGACCCTGTCTGCCTACAGTTTGAGGGCAAGGAGGCACATACTCTATTTAAAATCTCTTAAAAAAACAGATCCTTTCTCTGTAACCTTCGCTTGTAGTGGAGTAAGGTCATAAATGACAAATTTGGTTCATGAAAATTTTCTCAAAGCTTTCATTAAACATAAGGAGTAATTAAACATTACGAAAGGAACCCAGGCATTGTTTCTGTTGTAAACTGCAGGTGGTTTACTTCTCAGAGATTTTTATCAGTTATACTTTTTCTGCCAAGAAGATCATTGTCTTCTTGAGTGCCCGCACACAGCTCAAAACCTTGCAGTATTCATGGTGAAAGCCCTGTCTCCTCTGAAAACTCTGAAAGTGGTAAAGAGGAAAGACAAAACAGACACCCTTCTCCGCTCAGTTTTCTTCTCACAGGATTGAAATCAGTATGCTGCCTTTGTGGCTGAGGTGAGATATAGGGGACGGGGGGTGGAAATAAAACCCCAATCCTCACCTTCCTGAGAAGTGATATTCTTCATCTTCATTACTGTAGCCAGGAGCCTCTGGAGAGCAACGGATTTAAGCAGCCAGAGGACTCCCATTTTTGTTCAAAGGAAGGGCAACTGGGATGGATGGATGGGCCCCCATGACCTTTTGCCATCCAGATTTTACGTTCAAGTAGTTCCATCCGTTTGCTGGGAATCTCACAATCAATGGTTCCAGCACTGGATGCGTTGGAGCTGTTGACATTTGATATCCAGCTGAGCTGTTACCAAATCCTCTGCGCGGGTACAGCGCTGTTCCCTGTGATCAAAGGTACGTGTGCTCGGATCTTTAACTCCTTCTAGAGAAAAGCGTCGGTGATATCCTCACCTGAGTGCTGAATGCATGTTCTGCTTACTTTCGCTTTACCTCTAGGACCAGCTGGGGTTTTTAAACTGAAATCTTTGGGTACTTTTTTTGCAATTACCTCTGTGTTCTCTGAATTCTTCTGCTAGCTCTGTTTCAGAGCACCCGTATAACAACGTCTCGCACAGGGTTTCCCAGCTCTACCAGGTCTGGCTGGAATGGAGTTAACTTTCCCCACAGCAGCTCATATAGTGCTGTGTTTTGGATTTGTGTCCAAAGCAGCGCTGGCAACGCACCAGTGTTTTAGCTATTGCTGAGCAATAGGGCCGAGGCTTTCCCTGCTTCTCACCCTGTCCCCTGCAGCGATGGGGCTGCGGGTGGGCGAGAGCCTGGGGTGGGACAGCTGGCCCAAGGCATATTCCACACCATACAACACCATACTCAGCAATAAAAACTGAGGGGAAAGTGGGGATGCCAAAGCTGCCGCTGCTCAGGGACGGGCTGAGCGCCGGTCTGCTGCTGGGACGGGACGAGCGGAGCCGAGCCGAGCCGAGCCGAGCCCCAGCCGAGGCCGAGCCCAGCCAAGGCCGAACCCAGCCGAGCCCGAGCC
>Ga0065711_1006088_pt1 | contig 18346 bp, 12 predicted proteins | sample Hoacrofraction12_FD_59098 | JGI IMG/M metagenome (GOLD analysis project Ga0065711, IMG submission 59098) | Hoatzin crop microbial communities from Cojedes, Venezuela - Epithelial fraction 12 v2 (version 2) | ecosystem: Host-associated > Birds > Digestive system > Esophagus > Crop | place... | reverse complement strand
ACTTAGCTAACACTAGGTCTTCATCAAATATGCCTAAATCTCCCAAAAGCACTCTCTAATATCATCCTGTATTTTGTCAGGCTTTTGTTTTTCTGCACTCTGAATATTTAAGGGGAGATTTCATCAGCTGTGGAAATAGACGTTAGAGAGGGTTTCCAAGAAAAAAGCAGTTGTGACTTTCCTGTGTGTGCTGTTTGGATCTTTTGTATCGGCGAAAATTAAAGTTCCCCAAAGTTTTAGCACCAGTAACTATTAACATTGATGATCTTATTGAGCCTTTTTCAATGATTAGATGGAAGCAAAACAAAGAAGGTGCCAGGCCTGAGTGGGGCAAACAGTGTGTGTCCTGCTCATGACAATGGGAATTCAGACCTTGGGCTGGCTCCAGGGGACATACGGCTCTGTCCTGCTTTCGACTGGGATAATTTTCTTCCTAGTAGCTGGCACAGTGCTGTGTTTTGGATTTAGTATGAGAAGAATGTTGGTAATACACTGATGTTTTAGTTGTTGCTAAGTAATCAAGGACTTTTCAGCTTCTCCTGCTGGCCTGTCAGGTGCAGGGGAAGCTAGGAGGGGATGCAGCGAGGACAGCTGACCATACTGGCTAGAGGGATGTTCGATACCACATGACATCATGTTCAGCATATAATGGTGGAGGGAAGAAGGAAGGGGTGGGACGTTCAGAGTTACAGCATTTGAATTCCCCAGTCACTGTTATGCGTGATGGAGTCCTGCTTTCCTGGAGATGGCTGAACACCTGCCTGCTGGTGGGAAGTGGTGAATGGATTCATTCTTTTCCTTTGCTTGTGCGCACGGCTTTTGCTTTACCTGTGAAGCTGTCTTTATCTCAGCCCATGAGTTTTCTCACTTTTATCNTTTTGATTCTCTTCCCCNTCCCACCGGGGTAGGGGGAACGAGCAAGCGGCTGTCTGGTGCTTAGTTGCTGGTTGGGGTTAAACCATGACAGGCTACACCACCACCCTTTGAGAAGCAGCACAGTGTTGCTACTGTCCAACAGTTGATCCTCCTGCACCAAATGTTGTAGTAGCTGCAGTAAGAGGAGAAGGTGAAATGCAGATGTCCTGAATAAACAGAAGAAACTCATCAACATTTTTATCTGCAGTTTCACCAGGTTTTCAAAAAGCCCTCCTAGTTATTTTGAACTTTTGCTGTCGTTACTGGTCGTCTTATGTCTACATAATCTCTTGAACCCTATGCTTGTTTCTTTGACAAAGAAGAAATACCATGCAGAGGGAGAGCTTTCTAAGGAAAGGCTGTCCTCACATGTCACCTCAGCTTTTTCATTCCCTTCCATTTCAGCATCACCAACAGTGCACTGCTGTCTGTAGGCATGAAGAGTAGCTTCAGGCTGTAGCTGAATTTGTGTCTTCTAGTGATAATGCTCAAAGTGCTCCACAAACTGCTTTTGTGCTCTGGCCTGCGAAATGGCAGTTTACTAACATCAGCATACCAAATGCATCCGAACAGCACATGTTCCTAACCAACAACATACTGATGTGAAGAACACTTCGGCGTGATCTTTCTATAAAGTGCAAGTAGCTTGGCTACTCGTAAATACGTTTCTGCAGATTAGAAATACAGAGAAATTCTATGAAAAGAAAGAGACTTTTCTTCTTGGTACGTTAAGCTCAGGACTCACAGACTTTTAAATGGTTTGTTTAAGGAGATGTCTGTAACTGTGAAGTCTTCTGTCAGGGTATGGCACAGGGACATTGTTCACCAAAGACACAGAGCGTAGTCTATAGTGCTTAGTGTAAAGTATGCAATTTTGTGCTCTCTCTCTCTCAAATTTAGAAGACTCTCAGCTCTTTTGTAATTCCAAAGAGTGAGAGAAGTCCCTTCAGTATAATGAACCTTTCCAATTTCTTGGCCAGGGTATTCTATTCTTCATATTTCCATTATAAGCAGGTCTTTTCATTAGTACTTCTTGAACACATTAATAGATATTCTGTTACATCCATATGTTTAGATAAAGTAGAATCTGATCTTTTAAATTTATGATTTAAATATAGACAAATGATTTCAGTATCTGGCATAGTGGAAAATATTTGGCTAGTGTCATTTTAGCTATGATTTACTACAAAGCTTCAAGTTTGATCAGTGATTTTTGAGTCTTTTACTGGATATGAAGAAATCAAATCTTTTTATTCTAAAAATTTGAAGCATTTTTTATTCTGATACAATTAGGGGAAAATTGTCCCCATTAGTTTTAGGGGTTTTGTATTGATTAGTTATTATGATGATAATTTTTTTGTACAATTTAAAGTAAAAGATAGACTTTGCCAGAAAACTCTGGAGATCAAACTCAAAAACTGCAGAAAAAATGAACTGATAGAGTGACAGGCAAGGTTTTAGAAAAGTAGAGAAGAGTAAGTGCAGAAGGGAACACAAATGAAAAATGGAATAAAATAAAAATATTTATCAAGAGGAGTCAGTACCAGCTTAATCTAATACTTTCCCTTACAAAGGCATCTTTTCTACACAAAGAAAGACACTAGATTTATTCTAGATAGCTGTCAGTAAAGCATTTGATACAGTGCCATATAAATTGCTAGTTAAATTGAAGTGATGGAGCTTAATGAAAAATTTATTTGGCCAAAATGTGATTAAATGAACCTGACAAATAAAACTGATGTAGAAATAGGAGGATAAAAGGAAATAACAGTGAAGTTCCTCAGACGTAAGACTAGGGTCCCGCTTTACTATTTTCAGTAATGATTTTTGGTTTTGAGAAAACAAAATTTCCTAAGGATTCAAGGTGTTGTCAATAGTGAGCAGTATCTGGATATCTTAAAGAACTGCATGGACTGAAAAAAGTGCTAGAAAAAAGTTGGAAGTTTAATACAGCAAAATGGAAGGTCCTGTGCTAAAGAACAATGAACAAGTGTTTACACCACAAGCTAAAGGGCAATAGCAGGAAGTCCTGTGTGTACAAGTCAGTGTCTGGCAAATATGAGTATTAATGTGACATGGCTGTGAAAAATAAATGTGATCTTAGGACATATGGCAGAGATACTTGCTGTAGAGTTACAAAAGCAATGAAGCTAGGTAGCACGCAAAGGACTGGTTGGATCTTAGCTGGAGCATTGCATGTAAATTTAGCAATCCACAGGCAAGAAAGGTGAATCCAGTAGGCGCAGAGGAAACAAATAATGACCTAAGGATTTCAGAGAACGCTTGGTTCAACAGCCTGCTAAAATATAAACGGAGACAAAATATGTCACCAGGAAAGGAACTATGTATAGTAAAAGAAATTTGGCAGAAAAGCAGGTGGATTAGCCTAGGTGAGAGTAAATGCGTGGACTGATATCCAGGTGGCTGTTCTGGACAAATATTTTAACAGTGAGGGCAAAGAAAGAAATTGCTTTTCGAGACAAAACTTGATCAGCCAGTGAAAAGGATTTTGTACTGTGGCTCTGTGCACAAACAGTAGACCAGGCTTTTCTAGAGGTCTTTTCCAAGCCCCTATCCTACTTTGTGATAAATAGTTCCTCTCCAAACTTTTCCATTAAAAAAGACTCTTCTACAGAAAGCTGCTTGCTAGATTTTTTGTATTTTTACACAGAAAAAGTTGTGTTATGTACAAAGTGCCCACCTTTGTGGAAAATTTCTATTTTCCATCAAAAAAATTACTATTTTTGGCAGAAATACAAATATTTATCTTTTGGATAAATTTTTCCATTTGGAGCTTTTCAAAACAACCATAAATTTTGCTAGAAGGTCTCTACTAGATTCTACTTTCTGAAGATCTTTTGTTCAGTGGAACCTGTTCTTGGTATAAAGTACATTTTAGGCCAATTTAAAAAAAATAAATTTGGCTCTTCATTTTTTGGTAATCTAGGAGTATTTGTAACACTCTTAAATATCTGTCTCCATTAAGAGAAAAAATCAACAGCGTAAGGTACTGAGTGAAGCCTAGTCGTCCAGTGTAATGTGATCCAAATGACACTCTGAATCAGGAGTGGATTACTGAAGTTTGCATGAAGAATTTTCCCACGCAACAGGAGGGTAAAAGAAATACATGTTGACAAAACAAGCCCCTGTAATCCACAGCAATGTTCCATAGACAAAATCAATACCACCCACTTCAGGTGCCCAAGTTAAACAGAAAATGTGTGAAAAGCAGGAAAAGGCAGGGCAGTTGTGACACAGGCTGCTAGTGTTTGCCCCTATACTCGGCACTGGTGAGGCCGCACTTCGAGTGCTGTGTTCAGTTTTGGGCCCCTCAGTACAAAAAGGACATTGAGTTGCTGGAGCGTGTCCAGAGAAGGGCAACAAGGCTGGTGAGGGGTTTAGAGAACAAGTCTTACGAGGAGTGGCTGAGGGAGCTGGGGCTGTTTAGTCTGGAGAAGAGGAGGCTGAGGGAGGACGTTATTGCTCTCTACAGCTACCTGAAAGGAGATTGTAGTGAGGCAGGTGTTGGTCTCTTCTCCCAGGTAACTAGCAATAGGACGAGAGGCAATGGCCTCAAGTTGTGTCAGGAGAGGTTTAGAGTAGATATTAGGAAAAATTTCTTTCCTGAAAGAGTGGTCAGGCACTGCAACAACCTGCCCAGGGAGGTGGTGGAGTCCCCATCCCTGGAGGTGTTTAAAAAACGTGTAGATGTGGCACTTCAGGATATGTTTTAGTGGGAATGGTGGTGTTGGGTGGATGGTTGGACTTGATGATCTTAAAGGTCTTTTCCAACATATGGTTCTATGATTCTATGTTAGTGGGTGAAGAAAGATGGGCATTCGGGTGAGCAGGTGTCTGTCTGCAATTTGAAATACTGGGAGCAGATGTGTACTCTGTCCTTCTCTAGACATTACATCTTTGCTACCTGGTCTGAAAGTTGTTAGAACTAGATGGATAGAAAATGACAGCCAGATTCAGGGCTGCATAACAGCCCAGCTTCAAGAGGACACCTGGAGGACATCTTTGAGCAGAGAGCTGGTGGACCAGGCAGCTGGGAGTTGTATGTTCTAATCCTGTGAGGCTTATGTGACCCTGGAAACCTACATTCCCACTTCCCGGGAAGGTGTATTTGTTGCTGTGGTATTATGCAAAAGATGGATATTAACAGCTACGGCTTTGTGTAGACGTAATAAAGTGCCTGTAGGCCCTAGATGCTTACATTTTGCTGTAAAAATGTGTGTCTGTGGGCCAGATCTTGCCCCCTATTTCCTGAACCATTCTTTAACAAGAGCTAACTAAGTCCTCAGAATCTAATGCCAAAATTGCTTGTTCTAGTTCTAGAGAGATGTTGAGTGTCCTTGGGTTTGTGTAGCTGAAGTGGAGGCTGAGGAAGCTCAGACTGGAATCATTGAACCCTCAATAGAAACTGAGTATTGGCTTGTTAGCCTTAACCCTGCATTTGCGGCCCGAGGCTGTTCACCTTGAGATCAATGACAACAGTCCCATTGGCTTCAGCTGGGAACACGATCAAGCACTTGGCTGTGAAATCTTGCTTAAATATTTAATACTGCTTAAACCTAAAATTTCTGTAGGTCACACTGCTGGTTTTGAGGTGAGCACATAGCTGGCTGGGCTTATGATCATCAGAGAAATGATGGCACGGTGTCCTCCTTTTTTAAGTATATTATATTGGCTATAGTGTGGGGCACCTCAGCTATTGAGGAATGATATACACTAACTAAATATGTCAGCAATTAGCTAACCAAGTCTCCCATACTGAACTGCCAGTTCAACTTGTTCCCAGTCGCAATGCTATTTTGGGTTGGAAACTTCAAAATTAATCCTCAGAGATGTAATTTCTCTGCTTTAATATATACTGTTTTTAATTGAATTGTGCAGAATGATTAGTGAGAGGCAAATGTCAAAATACCAGACAGAAACTGACTCACCAGTCACAGGATTTAATATTAAGGTCAGGCTATGGAAATACAATGGTGCTCAGTCTTTATTTCTTTATTGCCTTGCACCTTATGCAGTGATTTACATTGGAGCTAAATGACTGAAGTGGATGTAATGTCCTATTTTTCCAAATTTAATGGTATTTTACATATTCCTCCCACAGCTGTTAGTGATGACACAGGGCACAAAGCAGTTCAAACAAGACAAGAACCCAAAACAAAGGAACAAGCTCAGAATGTCCTAGAAGATGATTATGAGCAATTGTCTGCACAGTTTTTAAGGTTTACCTTATTTTTTTTTTTAAAGACTGGATTAAAATGTTGAAGTTCTGTCCAAATAGCACATAGTGAGAGCACACAGTGTGTGCTTACCCTTTCTAGTCATTCCAATTTTTCCCCCTATTTCTAAATGCATTTGCATATGCCGATTGGTAACAAACCTTTAATGTTGATGTTTTTTATTTGAAAAACAGCTTTCATCACAGAGCTTTGATTGCATGGACTGCTCAAAAGCAAATGGGTTCTAAATTACATTATGCTTGAACTGACTGCATCTACTCACTAGAAGTATCTCAGTCTGTAGTGGCAGAAGAAGACATGAAAGATGGTGAGATCAAATGCTAACACCAGCTTTCATGCAAGACGAAACTCACATGTTGATGTTACTCATTTATTTCTTCTCCATTACTGAAACAGCCCTCACCTCACACATCCTGTAAGTCTTTGCTGCAGTTCTGTCCCTTAACTGCTAGTCGTCACCCTATGCTGCTGATTTGCATTTTGGTTGTAGTATGATGATGAATTACAGGGCTCAGGTTCAAAGTGTCATTTACTCATGTTCTCACTGTTAGTTGTTTTGTCACCTGGCCTTTCTGCGCTACTGTCTGTCCACCTTGTACTGGCTGGACACTAGATAGCATATGGTAGTAATTTCACTCTTTTTTATCTCAGCAGCTTCTTAAGGTCATTCGCCAGCTCCGGCTTGTCATGCCATGATGCTAGCTTACCTGGGTAGTGCAATCCTTAGTTAATATCTGGATTTCAAAATACCCAGCGGCTATGATTTTGACTGCAATAGCCACAGCAACTTCATTACTACTTTATTTTGAATATATTGATCATAGAGGTCACCAGGAAACTAAAAGCCTTTCTGTTATTTCTGGAAAGAATTATGTGTTTCTGAAAATGAATGGTATTTTTTTCTGTTTTCTTGTAGCTGCTCTAAAATATGAAGGACTTGCCATTCTGCCAAGAACTGAGTGCATTGAATATGTTAATGCTGATAGGAAGAAAGATGCAGACATGACACTGCAGAAAGGATGCATAAGGGAAGGATCAAATTCAAGGAGGTAGCACAAAGTTGAAGAAATAGAAGGTTGTTCATGGAATGATGAACTGCAATAAATGTTCATGGGATGATAAAGTATGGAGAGGTCTATAGGATGGTACTCAACAGGCTGTCACTTTCTATGGAGTATGATGCCTCTGAGCCTCTTAGGTTAAAGGATAAGTGATGTCTCTGAATAAGACCTAGATATTGATTTAATTTTCAGTTGTGGTAGGAGATACACAAACAAGAATTCCACTCCTCTTATTCTTATTTTCAAAATGAAGAATTACATACAGAGGAGGAAGCTCAGTATAAGGGGTAGGCAAACGATAAAACCCTGGCAAGCAGCAAGGAGACTACTGAAAGACAGCGTATTGGAATTCAGGGCAAGTGCATCCGATCGTAGAAAGATAAAATGAAATCCAGCATGGCTGAACAGAAGGCTAGGGGAAGTTATTAGAAGAAAGAAAGAACCTTTCAAAAGCTGAAAGTGTGCCCAAATGAGGAAAACCAGAAAGATCATAAAACTTCACATATTTTATGTGAAAAAGCAGAATAGGACAGGAGATGAGCTTCCAAACGACATCAGCATTAATACTAAAGTCTTTCTCAAACACATCAGAAGGAGCAAGTCTGCTGGAGCGTCAATATAACCAATAGAAGATCAAGGTACATCAACATTTTAAAAAAGATTAGTCATACATGAAAAATGAAATGGATTCTTTGCATCTGTGGTCACAGTGAAGGAGTCTAGAAAGCTCACCTTGGCAGAGCCTTGCTTATATGTGATGTTTCAGGAAAATCAGTCTCTGTCAAACAGACAAAAAGAAGAGTAACTGCCAGGTCTGACAATATTCCCAAAGGATCCTAAAGGAATTCCCAAGTGAAAGAACTGAGCTGCTAACAATAGTGTGCAATTTCTCACTTAAATCTTAGGTGCAGATTGACAGTGAGTTAATATGGTACAAATTTTTAAACGGTATTCCAGGGGACGTGTTTGGGTGGCCTGGAGATGAGTAATGAAATATTGCTGGTACTCTCTCTCAATACAAATCTAGTTAGGACATCAAACTAAACTGCCAAGCTACTTTTTTCACACAATGCTGGGGTTCCTGAAAATGTGTACAGATTAGACACTGAATGAACTGCCAGAAAAAAAAAACAAAACACAGATGGTTAAATACAAAGATATTGCCTCTGGCTTAGGAAATACTTTAAATGTAAATCACTGGGTTCTGGGAGAATATTTATGAATGACCAACTGTCTTTGTCCTGTTTTTACACTTTTCTCTACATGTTTGGTGTTTGCTGCTGTCAGAGACAGGGTGTTGGATTAGTGTAGAAGTCCTGATGGTGTTAGACTGTAAGTTCCAGCAGTTTAAATGAGCAAATCTTTACTGTACGTTTGCTGGTTCTTCTGCAAGTAGTTAACAGGAAGAGGGGAAATTCCTTCTTCAAAATCATCCCCAGTAATCTGTAGCTGCGCAGAATCTGGGATTAGAAGCAGTTCCCTGGGAGATGAACAAATGAGGCAAATAATCCTTGTTTACTCAACTCCTCTACAGCTCTACCCAAAATGTGTGAGAAGAAACTGAAAGATAAAGAAGCAAAGAACAGGAGAAGGGCACTCAACATCAAAACTCTGCCTTTTAGTTAATTTTTTTTCACATTAGTTTTAGTTTTAATTTGCTCTTTGGATTTTTATACACTTTGTGTAAGCGTGTAAACCCCTTCTTTACTAGTTTGAAGCGCACATTTATTTCTTATTGACAGGCCAGATTAATAATAATTTTTATGAGACTATATTTACCATTTTAAGTTTGCTTAGGCACTTTTTGGTGTCCACTTAATTGTAAGGAAATGGAAAGCTGAAATTTTATCAACTGCAAAAGATTTTGTCAAAGGGTAGAAACAGCAACTAGCAATGTGTAGTAGCCAAGTCCATGGTACACTGTGTTCCCAAACTAGTGAGCACCAAAAGATCCATTTTGATTGATACTTTATTTGCCAAATAAATTGATCCTTACACCGCTTATTCCATAAATTGATCAGGTACAACATACCTCATCCCCTCATCCTTGAAGTCTAAAGTTATATCCACAACAGGAGCTCCAAAGACTTGCAATGTATCAATCCACAGTGTTTCACTACTTCCAAAACAAAATTTGCATTAGCAATCAGTTACTGTCTACAGCATCGCTTGCCTGTGTCAGAGGTAGAACTGAAAGATCTTCCAAGATGCTCTTTGTTAGTTCTTGGCAGCATAAATATGATATTCCTGTGGTATAGCGTGTGCTCCTAAGCCAAACAAATACAAGAAACGTCCATTTAACACAACCCCTTACACAGGCTGAACATTACAAAGTGAGGGAACAAAAAGGCAGAATGTAAAGAAAAAAGACAATATACCTCTCTAAAAGAAAACTAATATACTGTTTTGCAAAGGGGCAGAGGGAAAGAATAGTAAATGTACATGAGGAAGATAAGAATGATACTCTGAAGTGTAACACTACAGGCAAAAACACTTAGGAGAATCAGTTTTCCTCCCAGCTCGAGTATAGAACACAGAAAGGAGGAACATCTGTTGCAGGTACTGTTCAAACTGAAAAGTCTCTGGCTGAAGAGCATGGTTGTGTGTATACACATATCCCCAAAGATTGTCTCCTGTAGGGAAGCTATCCTCACATGAATATCATCAATGATTTGGGATAGTGTGTGAATGTCATCCTCAGAAAGATTCTTGTGGTTGCTGTTACCAATAAATGGGAGGTAACCATTTCAGCAACGCCAGTTAGCTATTTGGGAACATGTAGTTTTCTGCAGTGATTGATAAGTAGCTTGATAGAAAGAACCAATTGCTGCCATATTGGTATGGGAATGTGGGATACTTCATCACAGACTTTAACGTCGCTCACAAGTTTGAGCTGGTATGGCTACTGCATCAAAGTAGTTATGGAGTATTTTGGAAAAAACTGTGCACACAGAAAGAACTGTTTGCTTCCTTGAATCTCATTAGGTGTGTATGGATACTGTGCTAATTCCTGTAGAAACACTGTATGTCAGGGCCATCTTAAGATACATGATAGGATGTTGTTTAATGGTCATTTTTTAATCTTCATTATGACAGTATGACTGGCTTTGATTGTGTTATTTCTAAAGACTATCCAGATCTCTCTCACCATTAATTTTCTTTTTTTAGATCAAGAAAAATCTGTCAGAGGGTAAGTTTAAAAAATATTGGCCAAAGAATGGCTAAAAGGAAAGTTTTAAAAGGACACAGTCCTATTATAAGCCCTGACACAAATTGCTAGTGGACAAAAGAAAAATGTGTTTCAGAAAATTCTAGGCTCAATCCTGGTACTTGCAGACTGCCCTGATGAGAAGAGTTGCCAGCTCCTATTCATGTTTCTGGAAGACTGCGATTTTTCCAAAAGCATGTGTCAATGTGTTTCTAGACTTTGGCTACGATTGTAGGATCCCATCCTAAACATGTGCTGCTAGGTGAAGACTGAGCAGCCTTAGCACCACAAGGCTGGATTCGGTCCCAGTACAAATGCTCAAACTAGTTAACTCCAAATACTTACACTTACAAAAGGTATTTCAGTAATAAGCTGTGCATTATTTAGTAAAGTTTTCTCTGGAATTACCCAGAAACAGAAATACAAATTCATTTTCTGCAAGGTCGTTATTGCGAAGATGAATACATATACTTGTTTATTATTTTTGTTCCAAACTGATTCATTCCTCTATAATAATTTCTCTGGAAGATAAATCTAATTTCCAAATCATTTCTGCTGAATTATAAACAAATCAGATAAACAGCTATAAACCAGTTCCATCCACAAACACAAAATGGAGAATTTATCCCCCCGATTTTAAAACATGTAATTGGGTATCAGGTCAAAGAAAATTAAATAGATTCCTGAATGCTAGCACAGCCTTTTTTCCAATTCCTCATTCCAGATGAAGTGAAATAGTCCAGATACTCTGAAGGCTTTGGTACTGATGCTTGATTATGGGACCAAATATTAGCCACTGGATGGCTATCATCCCTTTCTGCTGCATCTGCACTCACCTACTTCAAATAAAGATATGACAGAATGAGTATTGCAAAATTTTCATTTTAGCAATTTGCTATATAGTAGTCTATTTAATTCATATAAAAAAGGCACCCCTTTAAAATGTTTTATTTGTCTAAAATAAGTCTGACTGCAAAGTGACAAAGTTCAGGTTCTCTTTTGTGATTCTACGTGCAATATGTCTCATAAGAAAGTTTAAGAAATGCCTCCAAATTGGTACTGAATACACTGAGCACTCTGTAGGGAGGGCTTACCAGCGTAGGAGATAGCAGTTCTAGGAGAATTCATTTTTTACTTTAATCTCTGATCCTCCTCTTTAGGAGAAGATCTTTTAGGATCTTTTGGTTTTCTTCTTGACCTCTCCCCAGTCTATATGCCTGTGAGTAGACTTATGCTATGCCAAAAGTTTTGATCAAGTCATTCTTATTTCTAAATACCTCCAATACAACTTCTATTCTTCTCTCTGTAGTGCCTCTGAAGTGAACGTGGGGAACTGTCACATCTCAGAAGAACTGCGACAGCCAGCACTATGAGATGGAACTGCCAAAATCACCCTCTAGAAAACACATCTGTGACCTAAGACGTCTCTGTCACTCTAGTAGGTGCACTGGAGCTCAGGGTCTCAGGCAGGCACTTCGTTGCTTGGACCTCCCTGGGGCAGAGTCCACTGAGAGGAAAATGCTAATTTTGCTCCTGAGCCATGAACTGAGGTATCCAATCAGTGTGCAGGGGAGCATCGTTCTCCTTTACGTCATGGGGCTTTAGCCCATCTCTCAGAAAAAGTTTGTTCTGCAAGGGAGCACTTGTCATTTCTCATGTTGAAGTTGTACCTCCACGCATGGCATTCACAGGACTCCAGCCAGCCCAAACAAGCAGCGAAGCTGAGGTTTCTCAGAGAGATGACGTGGCTTTCCTGAGGTCAGTCCATGGGCCAGGGGCTGAATTCCACTCTCCTGAGCCTGAAGGCAGCATTTGGTCTCCTCGGCTGCAGAAAATGAAGTGATGTTCCACTTAAAATTTCCTTGAGATTAAATTGTGGCATCTGCTCAAAATATTGAGGAAAACCTGAACAGATACAGTTACTGCTTTCCCCAGAAAACCAGCAGGGCAGGAAATATGCAATTATTCTCTTTTTTTGTATATTCCAATAACTAATTAAAGAAAACGTAGACCTTCTTTTAACAGTTTCCAAAATGAGATTGTAGTATCTGTCATTTACTGCCTTTTATTTCTTTACTTCATTGTATATGCATAGGCACACATGTGAATGAACTTGGTATGTAAGATATCCTCCACTTCCCACCCCAGCTAGTAAAATATCTTCCACCACCTCCTGACNCGGAATGCATAAAGATATGAAAGCAAGCTGTATTAAAATAACTGGATGAAAAAGATGGTATGAACTTGTTGAAATACCATGTCAACGTAATTTTGATAAAGGTTATTTCAGTTTCACATCAGCTGACCTCAAATTAGTAATAACAACTGTTTTCATAGTTCCGTTTTCTAGAGTATTACCCTGAAATTTTCATTTTAGACTCATAGTTGTATATACATTTCTTTATAATACTTTTCATTTGCTGAACATGGAGAGAAACACCTGTTCAGTTGCAGCCTGTAACCATGTATCAACGGAGGTCTCAGCCTTTTAAGTAAGAAAACTTCTCATGTCTCATGAACTCCCATACTAAGATTTAAAATGAAGGGGTTTACTGGAGATACTTGACTGGAAATTTGAACCACTTTCTTAAATGTAATCTGTTAAAAATGTACCTGCTTTCCTAAGGCAGTGAGCCCTTTGCGATCACATTGCTGATATACATCTGCTACCTACTGTTCATAAAAAATAGGGATTTGGATTTGGGTAGAAGATTGTTTGGGGGGTTGATTTGTCCCCCACCCCACCCCCCAACTTTAAAAATCCCATAAATATCAAGTCTTATCTTGTTTTGTTGGATCATTGTTTTGAGAAAGTAAAGAAGTTTGTTGTAATCTGTTAATATCTTATTTTCAAATGTGATGAATGTCAAATATTTTTTAAAAGAGTTAGTTCAGTTCCTGAAGTTAAGTAACGAATAATAAAGAACCATGAAAACCTAGAACATTTTCATTAGCATGAGAGAAAATCCTTCTATTCTGAATAGCTCTAGTTTCCCTGCCTTTGGTCTCGGGATTTCACTTCTGATCTATGATATGTCACTGTTCTACTAATCTTTCCAGACTTTAGAGTCTACCCGTGTTAGAATAAAAGGGATATAGCTTTTTTTTCAGTTGCAACCTCATTAAACCCCATATACTACATAGAGAGGAAATTGTCTTTTAGCTTGCATTATCTAGCAGAGCAAATCCTACAGGAAGAGCTGAGGTTTTCCATAAGCATCTAATATAATTGTTTTAATTGCTTAAAACTTGCTACTGAAACTGGCAACCAGATCTTCCAAACTACAAAATTTTTGTTCTATGGAAAAGTATAGGCTCCTAGAATTTTAAAATCTAAGTTGTGTCAACCACAAAAAAAGTAATTGCAGAACCACTGAAAGAAGACAGGTTTTTAAAGGAGTTGTGTTTAGCTTTAAGTGAGAACATTAGTGCAGGGAACTCACATGGAAGAAAAATCTTAAGGGAGGAGAGCGTTCATCAGCGCCTAATAAGGTAAAGTTCCCACTGAGATTTTTCCCATGGTTAGAATATTTTGAACATTTCTGTCTTCCATGAATTCTCTTCTTTGTAGCAAGGCCTGAAATATTACTGCATTCTTCTCCCATGTGGGGATTGATAGGCTGATGGAATTTTTTCCTTTTTGATTCAGCTACTTTCATAAAGTATCTGGCAACTTAGTATCTATCTTTCCACTGTAACTAGGGTGGTATGTCTTTGGGGGGGTTGTACTGGAATGCAAAATCTCTGTTCTCAGTACACTATATTGCATGTAAAAGTCCACTGTAAGCAAAGAAAAAATGGAATTAACCAAAAATATTTTTCTGGATATGACCTTTTTTAAGTGAGAGAATTGATTTATACAGCTATAAGAATGCATACCTTTACCTTTAGCTTTATTTAAAGCATCTGCCTTAGCTGTCTGATCCTAATGACAGCTACAGTGACTCAAAATCTGTACAGCCTTTGCTTTCAGAGCTCAGCTGATAGTCCAGGTAGGCCCATCCCCCTGGTTTCATAGATGAGAGACTGAGACACAAACAGATTAAACGACAAAAGAATAACTAGTGAAATAACAACAAAAGGAAAAAGCAGTTGTGTGGAAAATAGAGGGCAAGTACAGAACTGTGATCCTCAAAACTCCGACTCAGCTATTGCTTACTGTTGGAGGGGTCAAAACCTCACAGGTTCTGCATTCTTGATTATGCGCGATGCTTTACTTCTGCAAATGTTCCGTAGCATCTCTGGTCTTAACAGAGGTAAGCTTCTTGTAGAGACGTTGTCGCAAAGGCCATTCCAGATTCATGAATTAGACAGATCTTCATCTGTTGCCCCTGTGTTTGGAAACCTGAAGAAAAACACAGTAAATGAATCCATTTCGTCTGCTCTTTCTTTTAAAGCACAAGTAGAAGCTGCCCCTTTTATTCATCAGGTTAACATTTTCAAAAGACAGTCCTGAGTCCCAGAATTCTGTTTATGCCTTTTGCCTGAACACCGCTGCTGTGTTTTAGAACAGCTCTCGGCTAGGATGCATGAGCAGCGGTCAGGGCAGGGGCTGAAATGCGGGGCTTCTTCCCCCCAGCTGCTAGCCTGCCATGGCAGGCTCACCTTTAGGGGCTTTGTCTCTTACCCGATTAATCCCTTCTTTATGCAAAGCTGTAGGGTTTTGCTAGGGCAACAAAAAAGTCCCAGGCCATACAATAGCTGAGAGTTGCTGATTAGGATACTTCCAGAGATATGAAAGATATAGCAGAGGAAGGAACTAAATCTGGATCTCAGAGATAACAGTAGCAGCGAGCATGATAACAGCTGTAAAAATCATTCGCACAATAACAGCTATAAAAATCATTCATATTTCCCAAACAATTATTAAAGAGTTTTGGCACACCAGGTGGTGGAACTAGCTGGACTATTTCTGTCTTAAGAGATGCACCTCTCTGCAGCCCTGAGCAAGGACCTAGCGTGAGGTAGAATTCAAAGTACGTTCGCTCTAGCCTGTTGACTATTCCAGGCAGCCTGCTGCTTTGTGTGTTGCCAGTCATGATCCTGTTTGTGCTTTCTTTGTGCACCAGAGAGAACTAGGACGTACCTTTGTGTGGCTGACTCCTACCCTGGAGAGCAGGAACCTGGTAGTTAAGCATTGTGAGGCTCAGTGTCAGGCTGTCTGAGCCTTTGCTGCAACCGAGACCCAAATGCCAGAGCTATATAGGAAGTCTGTGAAGGAGGAAACTGAACATCTGTCTCCAAAATTCTGCATCAACATCAAGCTTTTCTCCTTTTTCTTGATATTCAGAGGCAGAAGAACTCCCTGGAACATGATACATTACTTTAACGTTCAAGCAAAACTGGAAGACTTCTGGCTGTCAGTCATAGAGCTGTCTTCTGTGGCCTTGAACAGAGTGTATTTTTTTGGTATTTTTAACTGAGAAAAAATTATATTGGTCAAATATAATCTGTCATATACAGTTTTTGTATTTGTTACCATGTTTTGGTTTAACACATAGTTTTGAATATAAATTTCTCATGAAAAATATTTTGGCTTTGGTACAATCATTATATTGCCACCCAGGAACTGGAATTGCATTGCAATTGATATTCCTTTTTTTTTTTTTTCTCCAATTATATGTTTCTTTTGAGTAGAATAAAGTCCACAGTGCATCCTGGAAGCTCTAATTCAAGCAGGTAACCTGGCTTATGGAAAAGAATAAAAGCAAAATGTACTTGAAATGCATTTCTCCAGTAATTCTATGTTGGCTTTTCCAAGTGGAATCGCACCCCCACCCTCAAACTTATTTGTCAGTGGAAAAAGTATTTTCTGACCAGTGCTAATAACCATCTACTAAATAGTTCATTTAAGAAGGGGATAGATATCTTTACATAAAAACAATGTTAGTCTGATCAGATTTTTTTTAAATAAATGCTGTAGGTGAAATGAGACTTGGTGAAGGAATTGCACAAAGAATTTTAGTCACCTGTATAGAAGTCAGATTATCTATATTAAGAAGAGACTATTCTTGTTTTAAAACATATGAACCTTATTTTTAGTTATTATTGTGCTACCATGAATATTCTTAAAGTGCTCACAAAAATACACGGGAAGAAGACAGGACAAGAAGAGCTAGTCTTCCATGTAATCATTTAAATAAACCATGCAGATTTTGAGAACTGCTGAGCTCTCACCAGCTCCTTCGGTATAAGGTGCTTCATTTGCAGTGGCATGGAAGCTTTTAATACTTAGGAAGCATTACTAGTGGTTTGCAAATGCTGCCAAACATTTGCAGAAAGATTCAACAGAGCTCTAAAGTTAACAGCGAGTTATTGTGTTACTGTGGCACCTAGAGACCTCCCATGACAGCCCCAGCACTGGGCTCCATGCTGCTGGGCACCGTTCAGACTCGTGCTTTCAAGAACTGCGGGCAAAAACAAATGAAGTGACCACACAGCAAGCAGACACTCTCTACATGTACCTGTTAACACTGAGGGTGGAGGCTGGGGCTGTGTTTTTGCTGCTCAGAGGCAGTGGTCTCTGAAATGGCTGCTCACGAGTGTGCTTTGTCTCCTGCGCAGGACTGCCCGGCAAAGAGCCCGCGGCAGCGTGGGTGTGCTCCTGGCGTACCTCACGGCGGGCACGGGGTGCTCTGGCTCTGCCTGCCTGTTTGGCCAGGCACTGCAGAGGTAATTGTACAGGTCACACTGCACAAACGAGCTTATTATAAAGAGCTCATTTTTATGAGCTCCTTTTCCAAGATTTTTACAAGGTACAAGTGCATTTTTCATCCCACCCTATACCTCAGTGTCACAATATTATCTAATCTTTTCATCACTCTGCCCGTTGGCACTGTGCAACTGGTTGCAATTATAGTTTTGAAATATTTTCTAAGCCACTTAGTGTAGCTCTATGGATCAGCAACCCAAAATCTCTCTTGTTGTTTTAGGAGTTTTCTTCCTTTCCAAAACATAAACCAACAAACTGAACTGTCACTTTGGTCTGTTGTTCTCTAAGTCCTGAATCCAAGTTCTGCTGGACCTCAGTGCACAGTAAAGATGACTCACATGCTCAGCACATGTTAGAGCGAAAACATCTGAGTGTTCAGGTTTTTTTCTGGATGTTACCAAGCTCTAAAAAGCTGGGAACAATCCAGTCAATTTGAGATGCTTGGAAGTATTTTCCTTCTAAAAAGTTGTTAGTTATATGTGCAGAAGTCACTTTCATGGTGATGGAAAAGGTACTACATTCGAAAATGCAATACTAGAAAGAGAGAAAAAAAAGGGGGAGAAAGGAAGGATGGAAATAAAAAAGGAAAAGAAAGGAAAAATAAAAAAGAAAGTGCACTGGGTTTGACTGGGATAGATTTGTTTTTCTTCATAGCAACTCATATGGTGCTGTGTTTTAGATTTGTGACCATAAGAATGCTTATAACACAGGGAAGTTTCAGCTATCGCTGAGCAGCGCTCACACAGCCACCCCACCAGCGAGGAGGCCGGGGGTGCACAGGGGGCTGGGAGGGGACACAGTCGGGACAGCTGACCTCAGCTGACCAAAGCGACACCCCAAGCCATATGACGCCGTGCTCAGCAATAACAGCTGGGGGGAGGAGGAGGAAGGAGGACATTTGGAGTTAGGAAATTTGTCTTCCCAAGTCACCGTTAGGTGTGATGGAGCCTGGTTTTCCTGGAGACGGCTGAGCACCCGCCTGACAGTGGAAGTAGTGAATGAATTCCTCGTTTTGCTTTGCTTGAATGTGCAGCTTTGGCTTTACCTGTTAAAATGTCTTTATCTGAACCCACGAGTTTTCTCACTTTTACCCTGCCAGTTCTTTCCCCCATCCCACTGCGGGGCAACAAGCGAGGGGGCAGCTGTGCAGGGCTGAGCTGCCGGCTGGGGTTGACCCTCAATGGAAAGAAAG
>Ga0065711_1038847_pt1 | contig 18347 bp, 14 predicted proteins | sample Hoacrofraction12_FD_59098 | JGI IMG/M metagenome (GOLD analysis project Ga0065711, IMG submission 59098) | Hoatzin crop microbial communities from Cojedes, Venezuela - Epithelial fraction 12 v2 (version 2) | ecosystem: Host-associated > Birds > Digestive system > Esophagus > Crop | place... | reverse complement strand
GACGACTTCGGGTGCGTTGATGTCCCAGGTGTTGCGTAGGAGCTGCTTGACGAGCTCGCCGCCGCCTTCACCGACGCCCATGTTGCCGAGGGAGCCGTAGCGTGTGTGGCTGTCGCTGCCGAGGATCATGTTGCCGCATTTTACCATGGCTTCGCGCGCATACTGATGGATGACGGCTTGGTTGGCGGGTACGTAGATGCCTCCGTACTTTTTGGCGGCGGAGAGTCCGAAGACGTGGTCGTCCTCGTTGATGGTGCCGCCGACGGCGCAGAGGGAGTTGTGGCAGTTGGTCATGGCGTAGGGCAGCGGGAATTCGGTGAGTCCGCTGGCTCGTGCGGTTTGGATGATGCCGACGTAGGTGATGTCGTGCGACATCATGGCGTCGAATCGGATGCGCATTTTGTTGCCGCCGCTGTGTGTGACGTCGTGTGCGCGTAGGATTTGATAGGTGATGGTGTTTTCGCGAGCTGCGTCGGGTGCGGGCAGCCCTGCTGCGTCTTTGCGGATTTCTGTTCCGCCCTGCAGGTAAACTCCTTGTTTGATTAGTTCTACCATTTTAGTTTTTTGTTTATAGTTAATAGTTTATTAGTTGAAAATCGAATGTATAAATAATGTGAGGGCGAGCATGTCGGCGGCTCCTCCGGGGGAGATGTTTCTTTGGATGAGTGAGCGGTTGAGAGTGGAGAGTTGAGAGTTGAGAGTTGAGAGTTGAGAGTGGAGAGTTGAGAGTGGAGAGTTGAGAGTTGAGATATTTTTCTGCGGGTTCTGCGAGTTCTGCGCGGGGCAACTCCTAACTCCTAACTCCTCACTCCTAACTGAATTAAGGAGGGTGGCGGCTTGTTGCGCTACTTGTTGGGCGGCTTCGAGTCCTGCGCGGTAGATGACGTTGGTGTCGGTCATCAGGGGCGATGCCATGTAGTGAAGCAGCAACTTGTAGGGGGCTGTTTGCGGGTCTTCGTGGAGGGCGTGCTCGTAGAAGCTGAGCCCGGTGGGGAGGACGGCGGGAAAGCCTGCCTCGGCAGCCTCTTTGAGGGTCTGAACTCTTGTCTCACGCAGATCACGCGGATTTAAAGAATCTTCGCCTGATGTTTTATCCTGCGGTCGCGGATTTTTAAGGATCTCTTTCTGTTTGAGCTGGGCGGCGTGGGTGTTGGCGGGCTGTGGGATGGCTTTGGCGAGGGAGGAAATTTCTTTTTTTAGAGTTGAGAGTATCGTTTCGTGGGATGAAATTTTAAAATTTCGTAAGATTAGGTCTGATTGGGTATGATTTTCTCCCTTGCTACGGATTATGTCTGATTTTCCCGCCTGGGTAAGATTTTCAAAATCTTTTAAATCAGACCTAATCTCACGAAACTTGTTCTGCGCGAGGAGGGAGGAGGTGGCGGCGATGGCGAGGCCGAGGGAGAAGAGGGCTCCTTTGTGGGTGTTGACGCCTCCGGTGGCTTCTAACATCGCGCGGTAGGCTTCTTCGCCAATTTTATTTAGAGTTGAGAGTGGAGAGTTGAGATCTTCTAGTTTTGAGAGTAGGTTCAACTTCTCCGAAGTAGCATCGCTATTGGTTTCCTTTACCCCACATTCTCCTCGCTTCGCTGCGGGGAATGTGGGGTTTTGTGAGGCTTCTTCGAAGCAGTTAAACTCCTTCGGAGTATTTGTCTGCGCGGGGCAACTCCTAACTCCTAACTCCTCACTCCTAACTGAATTGAGGAGGGCGAGGCGGAGGAAGTAGGGGCGGAGGGCGTCGATGCTGCGCCGCATGAGGGCGTAGTCCATGTCGGTGTGGGCGCCGCTGTCGTGGCGATCTACCAAGCCGGGCTTGGGGGTGAGGTCGAGTTCGGCGATGAGGGCGCGTTGGGCGAGGTCGGCGATGAGGTAGGGCAGGGTGGTGTCGGGCACGAATTGGCGTGCGGCGCTGAGCGAACTCTTGTCAAGCGCGTTTCTGACCGCCTTGCCGCTGATGGGTGTGCCGTCGGGCGTGCAAAGTCGCTCTATTTGTACCACTTCGATGCCTTTCGGTGGCAGCTGCTCGCTCATCAGTTGGTTGTAACGCGCGGTGACGATGTCGTCGGGCTCGCTGCCTACGAACCGGACGGTGGCGTTGAGCGCGGGGGCAATGTGCGAGGCGAAGAGGTCGAGGTCGAGGGTGATGTGGGTGTCGGTGGCGTCGTCGAGTTCCTTAAGGAAATAGGTGGGGAAGGTGAGCTCTGACACTGCGTAGTCGCTGCCTTCGAGCACGGTTACGCCTTGCGGGCATCCTTCGCGGATCATCGCCAACCGTTCTTGGTAGGGGAAGGCGGAGCGGTCCTCTTTGACGGCGATGACGAAGAGATGGTCCACCCGGCGGGCGGCTTGTTCGATGAGGTAGCGATGGCCGAGGGTGAAGGGGCTGGCGTTCATGACGATGACGCCGTTTTTGGCGCCGGCGTTTAATGCGGCGTGTTTCTGCAGGTAGGATTTGTAGGTGTTGATGCCGGAGGCGCCGCTTTCAAGCAGGATGGCTTGCGGCGCAGTGGCGATGGTGGTAAATCCCATGCTCTCGAAAACGTTGCGGTTTGAGGGTTTTGTGTAAACCTTCACCGAGGGGCTGCCATTTTGGATGGCGAGGTTCATCAGCCGGCTGATTAGCTGCGCGCTGAGTCCGCTTTGCCGCTGCGACGGGTCGACAGCCACACACTTTATCACGCCATCTTTCAGACCGCCGCCGGCGATGATGTTTCCGTCATCGTCGCGCGCCACCAGGTAGGTGTCAACGGCTTCAGCGCGTAAACCGTTGGCGCGCAGGAAGTTCTCCATTTGCCGTTGGTTGCGCTGTAGCGATAGGGGCAACTGCTCGATGTCACGCCATGGACTCATGCTGCCGGTAGTCGTCGATTAGTTGGGTGATTTTAGCCATTAGTTGCTCGGGCGTATGGGTGTGGGCGCGCATGCACACGCGGGCTTCGTTGTCGCAGAGCAGGCAGCGGCGGGGCGTCTGGCGCGACAGATGAATGCCATCGCTCGAAAGGATGTCAATGTCCATCAGCCTGCCTAACGGGTGGGTCTCTTCGATTTCGCACGCGAGGGCTTTGGCTCGGTCGGCGGGGCAGTCCAGGACGGCGTACGCCTCGAAGCCGGTGGGCTTGTCTTGCGTGAAGAAATTGACTATGTGGAGGCCCATTTTGTTTAGAATTGCTTCGACCGCCGCGCGCGCGATGACCTCGGTCATGTCGTTGCGTTTTTCGCTGCCGGGCATAACGATGGTCAAGCAACACAACGTGGCGCCACTGTATTGCTGCAGCAGAGCTTGTTGTGTCGCTTGACGTTCGTCACGGCTTTGAAGTAATTCTTGCAAGTTGATTTCCATTGTTATAAGAGTGGAGAGTTGAGAGTTGAGAGTTGAGATCTCCCTGTAGATGTGTCTCAACTCCTAACTCCTAGCTCGCTAGGAAACGATATTTTTGATGACGTCTTGCACGCTGCCGTCGCGGTTCAGTACGACGCCCACCACTTTGTCGCCGAAGGGCAGGGGAGCGGGGTCGCCGATGATGCTGTGGGCTTTTTCGGCAAGGTCGTTGATGTCAACAATGTTCAAACCGGCTGCCTGCAAGCGTTCGCGGATCTCGGGGCGGCGCGGGTTCACGGCGATGCCGTATTCCGTAACAACCACGTCAACCGACCAGCCCGGGGTGATCAGCGTGGTCACTTCGGGCACGACGCATGGGATGCGGCCACGAAGCAACGGGCAAACGATGACCGAGAGCGCGGAGTCGGCTGCGGTGTCGGGGTGTCCGCCAATGGCGCCGCGGATGACGCCGTCGCTGCCGACGAGCACGTTCACGTTGAAATTGACGTCAACTTCGAGGGCGGAGAGGATGACCACGTCGAGGAAGTGCGTCGCGCTACCGCTCTCTTGGGCGCTGGCGTATTCGTTGCTGGACACCTCTTTGTGCATGGGGTCATTCTTGAGCGACTCGGCTGCGACTTTGTCGAACGACTGCACGTCGATGAGGCGCTTAATCAGGCCTTCTTCGTGGAGTTTCACCATGTGCGAAGTGATGCCGCCCAAAGCGAAACTTGCGGTGATGCCTTGCGCGAGCATGCTCTCACGCAGATATTTGGTCACGGCGAGCGAGGCACCACCCGAACCGGTCTGCAGCGAGAAACCGTCTTTGAAGTAACCGCTGTTGACCACAACCTTTGCGGCTTCTTTTGCCAGCAAAATGTCGCGCGGGTTCTTTGTGTCACGAATCGCGCCGGAAGAAATCTTCGACGAATCGCCCACGCTTTCCACTTCGACCACGTAATCCACGTAGCTCTCGCTGATGGCGTAGGGGGTGTTGGGGTAATCCACCAAATCGTCGGTCAGAATCACTACCTGGTCGGCGTGCACAGCATCGGGAATCGCGTAACCCAACGAGCCGCAAATGGATTTGGCGGTCTCGCTACGGCTGTAACCACAGGCATTGCCCAGCGGGTCGCACGACGAGGCTCCGAGGAACGCAACGTCGATATGTAATTCACCGCTGCGAATCGCGCTGCCGCGAGCGCCGTGGCTGCGGAACACGACGGGATTTTCCATCAAACCGCCGGAAATAGCCGTTGCCAACTCACCACGCAAACCGCTTGTAGAGATTTGCGTAATCACGCCATTGCGAATATGCTCAATCAGCGGCGCATGAACGTCGATCAAACTCGATGATGCCAAGTGCAGGTTTTTAAAGCCCAGGCTTGCCAACTTGTCAACCACCATGTTAATCACTTTGTCGCCTCCACGGAAGTGATGATGGAACGAAATCGTCATGCCATCCTTCAAACCCGTGGCTTTGATTGCCTCCTCAATCGTCACCACTTTGCTACTCTTGCGTTGCAACTCGTGGCGAGGCGTGCAGTCCTTTTGTTTGTTCGCGTCGCTATAAACGTTCTTGTTCATTTTCTCTGCTGCGCCGGCAATCAGCGCTGCGCGTTCTTTTATCTTATTCATTGCAAGTCCTCCTTTGTCATTATACCCGACGCAATCGCCAAGTCAATCGTTCTTTGTGCTCTCATTACAACGGGGCGGTCAACCATCTTGCCATTCACTGCAATCACGCCGCTGCCGCGTTGTTCCGCTTCTTTAATCGCCGCGATGATTGTCAAGGCTTTATCAATGTCTTTCTGTTTCGGTGTGAACACCTCGTTGACAACTTCTATCTGACGAGGATTGATGATGCTCTTGCCGTCGAAACCTAACTGCTTAATCAATTCCACTTCCTTGCGGAATGTTTCCATATCGTTCAGATTGCTGTAAACAGTGTCCAGCGCTGCGATGCCCGCCGCACGAGCTGCCACAACAATCGTCTGGCGAGCCAATAGCAACTCGATGCCTTCGGGCGAACGTTGCGTTTTCAGGTTCGCGCAGTAATCTTCAGCGCCTAAAGCAATACCCATCATGCGCTTGCTGGCAGTGGCGATAGCGTAGGCGTTAATCACGCCCAATGCGCTCTCGATGGCTGCCATGATTTGCGTGCGACCCACGCAGCCCAATTCGCGCTCCACCTTCTCAATCTCAGCCTCAACTTCAACAACCTCCTCGGCAGTTTCCGTTTTCGGCATACGAATCACATGCACGCCCGCTTTCACCACAGCCTCCACGTCTTTCTTGCCGTAAGGCGTGCTCAGCGGGTTGATGCGAACCACCATTTCGGTCGTTCCGTAGTCAATCGTTTTCAGCGCATTGTGCACCAACAGGCGCGCAGCATCTTTTTCTGCCATCGACACCGAGTCTTCCAAGTCAAGCATGATAGAATCGGGGCGATAGATAAAAGCGTCCTGCATCATTCCCGGATTGTTACCGGGAACAAACATCATTGTCCTTCTTAATCGTTCCATTTTTTATGTCTGTTCAGGTTAATTAGTAATAAAATTTGTAATAGTTTTGTGAGTTTAGTATGAGGAAAGTCTCAACTCTCAAAACTACTTCCACACGTCTTTTCCGGTGGCACGAACGGCGGCGGCAGTAACGCGCGCGCGAATGGTGCAGTCCAACGCACCTTTATCGGTCGCCTTTACCGCGGCATCCTTGATGCCCAATTCCGTTAAAGTCTCGGTGATTACTTGCTTAATTTGAGCGCCAAACTGATGCTCAACACTGCTGTTCAACTCGATGTGCAAGCCCGCTTCGGCAGGGGCGATCTCAACCATGATATCGCCGCTTTCAAGCGTGCCGGCAATAGCCGTTTTCATTTCCATAGTGTAAGTTAAATTATTAATGGTTTATTAATTAGAGGTCTTTGTGGTTTATGCACTGGGGAACTCAGTAGAGCGAGAGAATTTCCAGGCGGGAAATCGACCGCAGGAAAGAAGCAATGAAGGGATCTTTAAAAATCCGTACCCGCATGGCTTAATCTTTAAAATCCGCTCAATCTGCGTGCCAAAAAAGTATCTGCGTGCCAAAAGTAGGTATTATTTTTTTATAATCAAAATATTTGCCGACCTTTTTTGCCAACAACTTTAAGCGCCGAATTTCACACTAAATACATTATTTAAAATTGTTCATTTTTCTCGCCCGAAAACACAAAAAGATGACTTTTTCGCCCGCCCATATTACAGGTCGTAACGAAAAAGTCATCCTTAAGAATTTGGCGTAATTATAACTAATTGTAAGCCAAATAGTAATGACGGTTATTTTTTCTTTCTGATTCTAACCGTTGAATTGCTGCGAAAATTATAATGATCGCCGCGAGGAGTGAGGAAGTCAATGCGTTTGCGCAGGTGGCGTCCCATTTTGTCCTTCACAATCCATTCGCCATTCAATTTCGGGCAAACATCGCTTTCAACGATAATCGTGTCGCCCAAGCGGAAGCCGTAGCGCGAGAACATATCAGGCGAAAGGGCAACCCAATGAATTTCGTAATTTTTCAGGCGGTTGTAATTGATTCTGTCGCCGCTTGCCGTCACCCAACCGGCACCGCCCTGTCCGGGATGGTATTTGGTGGCACGCAACGTGTATTCTGTCGCAGCGCATGTCAAGGCAAGCGTAGCAACTAGAATGAACAGGATGTTTCTAAGCATAAATTACTTTATTTTGGTTTGATGCCGCAAAGGTAAGCATAATTTTTGAATTGACCAAATCCCTCATTTCCCACGTCTTATATTTCCTCGCGCTGAACGCGCAAAAAAAACTCACGCAGATTAAGTGGATTTTTAAAGGATCCGCTCGATCTGCGTGAGATAGTTATCTGCTAGGGGAAGAGTTTAGTTGCCGAGGATGATGGCAATAACAGCGTTGACGTCAGCAATGTTGATTTCGGCATCGGCATTGACATCAGATACACCGGCATAGTCTTCTTCGGTGCTGTTGCCCAAGATGATGCTAATCAATGCGTTCACGTCGGCGATGTTCACTTCGCCATCGGCGTTAACGTCACCGGTAGCAATGGTGGGATCATCGGGCTCGGTGGGAGCAACGTAGGTTGCGCCGCAAATGCCATAAGCCTCTACGCCTTCAACAGCGAAAGTGATTTCGGTCGGCATATTGCCATCTGCATCGGGCTTCGCGCCAATCGTCTTGATACCGGAGTGGTGCAACGGGTTGGAGGTGTCCAGTTCGTCGCTGCCACTGATGGCATTCTCTTGTGCTGCGGGAGCGATGTAACCCCAGTAGATGTTGTCGCCATCGCCGGTGATTTGAGCCACGCAGGTGATTTCACCACTGTTCTCAGTTCCTTCGCAGTAGATAGGCGAGCTGTCGAGCAATTCGCAGTCGGCGATTTGCAGCGAGCTGGCGCCAGCAGCGTCTGCGCCGGTCTCAACGTCTTCAATCTTGCTGAGCGCTACACGATAGATACCGGGCTTTGCGCCGTAAGAATCCTTTTGCACGTGCATGTAGAGATAACCATTCTCTTCATCGAGATAGAAGGTCTTGATAATCACATCTTTAAAGAGCGCCGCATAGGTTTTGGTCTTGCCGCTGCCACCATCAGGATAGATGTCACCGCGGTTGAAGCGGAGCAGGCACAAGCCATTGAATTTCTTGCTCATCCAGAAGATGCCGTGGCTGTCGAGTGCGAAACCGCCGGTGATAGCGCCCCACGAAATCTCATCGTTGTAGAAGGGCAGCCATTGGTTCTGAAGCAGGAACGGTTGCGAGCCATACAGACCGGTGGTGTCGGCGTCCAACTCGTGGATACCCACGTTGCGGTCGCTGATATAAATCATATTAGAAATCGAGTCGATAAACATGGTGAACGGGTCTTCGCTGGGTGCGTAGCCAACGTTGTTGAGCACGGTGACGCGGTAGAAGATACCGTTGGTGTTGTTAACGTAGAACAACTCGCCATCGCCCAGAGGTTGCGACGGGTCTTGATAGGTGAAACGGTTGCCGGCAACAGCTACATAAATACGGTTCTTGTAGCTTTGCAGCGTGAAGGCGTGTTCGCCTGCGTTGAATTCGGTGTCGATGATCTCGCCATCCTCATTCTTGTACAGCAACTTGCCATCGCTCGTTGCGAAATAGAGACCGGTGGGGCAGCCCAACGACGCGCCGGTGCCGGTGATGGTAGCATCGCCCACGATGTTGAGGTATTGCCATTGTGCGGCGGCTTTGTATAAGTCAACCGAATTAACGGCGACCTTGCAGAGGACAGTGTCCTGACCGCTGTTGAATACGCCGGCAGCCAAAGCCGGAGTGTTCACGTTGAGTACACGCAGCGTTTGGATGGTTTCAGGCACAGAGCCCGGCTCCATATAGTTCACGTTAGCGGGGATTTCCATCTCCTTCAGTGACGTGCAGTTGCCGAAGCAGTTACGCATCATATTGGTTGTGGTGCTGGGCAGCGAAACAGTGGTGAGGTTGGCGCAGTTGGCGCACAGACCCTGAGGAATTTCGTTGCGACCCTCGCTGATGGTGATTTCTTGCAGACCGGAGTTGTCGAAGATGTTGATACCAACGGTCACGTCTTTTTCGAGCGTGAAACTTTGGATGTCGCTGTAAGCGAAGCCATAGTCGCCAATGCTTTGCAGCGCGGGGAAGTTAACGGTGGTGAAGGGCGCGTAGCCCAGACCCCATTTATCGATGGTGGTAACGGTAGAGGACGAATAGGAAGTAGCCAAATCGCCTTCGTGAGCGCTAACCAACAGGCGGGTGCCATCGGCGCTCAAGAGCACGCCTTCATTCATTTGGAACGAGGTGTTGCCGCTGTCAAGCGTAATGGCAGCAAGGGTGGTGATGGGTGCAAAAGCAGCCTCACCTATATAGGTAACGCTTGCAGGAATCGAAACGCCGGTAAGGGCGGTCTCAGCAAATGCGCTTCCGCCAATCGAGGTCAAAGCCGAGGGAAGAGTAATTTCGCCTGCGAGTTTCGACTTTTGGAAAGCACTGGTGCCAATCGAGGTCAAAGCCGAGGGGAAGGTGAACGAGGTCAGACCGGTGTTATAGAACGCCGTGATGCCGATGCTCGTCACGTTATCGCCCATCGTGATGGAGGTGAGGTTCTTGCAGTTGTAAAACGTGCTTTGCTCAATCGCAGTCACAGCCGTCGGGATTGCGATGGTCGGCAGCGAGGTGCAGCCCGAGAAAGCGCTCGAGCCAATCGCAGCCACGGCATTGCCATCTTCGAAGGTCACCGTTTGCAGTGCGGTCGCGCCTTGGAAAACAGTGCTCTGGAGCTCGGTGGTCGAGCCGCCGATAACGACTTCCTTCAAGGCAGTCATGTTGTGGAAAGGCTGCTCAGCGTTGGTGTACGCGCTAGCGTCAACGTTTCTGCCAATGTAAATGTACTCGATGCTCTTAATGGCAGATTGCGCATCTTCGGTGGTGCCGAATGCCGCCAATTTCATGGTAACGGCAGTGGAGCCATCGGCAATGATTAAGCGCTTCAGCGACGGGCAGTTAGCCATTTCTTCGCTGACGGGTTTGCTCCAGCCGGGAACGATGGTCACTTCCTCCAAAGAGGTGCAACCATTGAACACGCCCGTGCCAACCGATGTGGCGGTAGCGGGAATCGGGCTGACCTTCAGCGAGGAACAGCCTTTGAACGAGTTACGCGCGATGGTGACGCACGTCGAAGGCAACGACAACGAGGTGAGGTCCTTGCAATCCAAAAACGCGTTGGCTGCGGTTGCCACAACGGTGTATTCCGTTCCTTCGTAAGTAATCGTCTCGGGAATTACGATGTCGCCACTATAAAAAGCGGTGTCGGCAGGGGTGTCACCCGAAGCCTTGGTGATGGTGTACTTTTGGATGGTCAACTGGGTGGCTTTTGTGCCGGAACCCGTTTTGTAGTTGATTCCATCGTACGTGAACGTGGCTGCGCTCATGCCCAGCGGCAGTAAGCATGCCGCGCAAGCAATCAGCAAACTTTTCACAGACTGAAGAGTAATTTTTCTGTTCATGTTTTGTTCGTTTACGTTTATATTAAATAGTAAATAATGATTTTTTTACATTAGATTAGGTTAACTAGAAGTTAACTGCCAAAGTTACACATTATTTTTATAATAGCGACAGAAATTATCTAAAAAAGAATAAAAAAAACAAAAATTCCACTTTCAACGAAAAAATCCTGCATTAGGGAACTCAGTAGAGCGAGAGAACGAACTCTTAACTAAAAAATACTCCGAATGAGTTTAACTGCTTCGAAGAAGCCTCACGCCCCCCCCGCATTCCCCGCAGCGAAGCGAGGAGGCGCCTTGTGCAAGCCGAACGCAATCGCAAGCTTGCTTGCAGATTGCTGAGGCGCAGCCAAGGTTGTGCGAAGCAATGTGGGGTATAGAGATGCACCACCAATGCTACTTCGAAGAAGTTAAACAAAAAAAAACTTTAAAGTTCTGCGAGTTCTGCGCGAGACTAACACTAGGCGAGGCAACTCCTAACTCCTAACTAAACCGGATGGGGTAGGGGGATAAAAAAAGTTTTGCAACCCCAGATGAGGTTGCAAAACTGTGAAACGTGTGAACAAAAATTATTTGTTTACTTTCTTTGCCAAAGTTGCGCCGGGTTTGAATTTAACGACTTTCTTAGCGGCGATTTTGATTTTAGCTTTCGTGCGGGGGTTGATACCTTCGCGAGCCGGCTTTTTAGCAACAGCGAACGTGCCAAAGCCAATCAGGGTAACCTTGCCGTCCTTCTTCATCAGAGCGCCTTCAACAGCTTTCAGACCAGCCTCGAGAGCAGCCTTAGCTTGTACCTTCGTTAATTTCGCTTCTTTAGCAATCGCTTCAACTAATTCTGTTTTGTTCATAATTTTGTTGTTTAAATGTTAGTGAAATATTTATTGGGATAATAAATTTGACGCAAATATAAGCAAAACAATAGTTTTACCAAAAAAAAACGCAAAAAAAATACGCTTTTTACGTCAAAAAAAGTGAAATTTCGCGTTTTTTTCGCTTTTTCGCCTTAAAATCTGTAATTTTGTCGCGCATTCCATGGGATTGGGTAAGATTCTTGATATGCATATTGATTGGGTAGGATATCATACCCAATCCAACCTAGCAATCAAAGGTGAATAAAATAATCCTACCCAATCTCATGAGACCTAAAAACTTATTAAAATGCAACGAACCGGTAATTCTTTTTTAAACTCCATACCCCCCGTAACTAAAAACCTGTTAATCATCAACTTCTTGCTATGGTTCGCAACCATCGTGCTGCGACAGGTGGGCATCATTGATTTGCAGGAATACTTGGGGATGCATTTCTGGCGCAGCTCTGAGTTTAACGTGGCGCAGCTCATCACCTATATGTTTATGCACGACAGTAGTGGCTTCGTCACCGGTTTTTCGCACATCTTTTTTAATATGTTCTCGCTGTGGATGTTCGGCGTCCTGCTTGAGCGAGTCCTGGGTGCGAAACGCTACTTGTTTTACTACCTCACATGTGGCTTGGGCGCAGCACTCGTACAGCAGTTGGCATGGGAATTCACGTGGAAGGACATGCTCCTTGCCAGTACCACCAACTCCATTGGCATGAGTGCCGACGAACTGATCAACCTCATAAATGCCGGCAAAGCCGCCTTCACCCTCGATGACTTCTACAGCCAACTCATCACCGTCGGCGCTTCCGGAGCTGTGTTCGGCATCCTCTTGGCTTTCGGTATGATTTTCCCCAACATGCGCATGTTCATCATTTTCATCCCCATCCCCATCAAAGCCAAATGGATGGTGATTGGCTACGGTTTGATTGAGCTCTTTTTTGGTCTTACCGGTCGGATGGTCAACGTGGCGCACTTCGCGCATCTCGGTGGCATGCTTTTTGGTATACTCCTTATATTATATTGGAAACACAAAGGTATTATAGGAGGCTACAATGGGTATAATTGACGACATCAAGAACAGCTACCGCAAGGGCTCGATGCTGTTGCGTATTATCTACATCAACATCGCCCTGTTTCTGCTGGTGCGCGTTGCCGCAGCAATCATTCTGCTATTTAATAGCGACCCCACTATTGTCACTGCGTGGGTAGAACTGCCGTCCAACATCGGCGCGCTGATTCGCCGACCGTGGACGCTAATCACCTACATGTTTGCCCACTACGGCTTGCTGCATATCCTGTTTAATATGCTGTGGCTGTATTGGTTGGGACGCATTTTCTTGGAATCATTCTCGGCGAAGCAACTGTCCGGGTTGTATGTGCTGGGGGGCTTGGGTGGCGCCGCGCTCTACCTGCTCGCATTCAACCTTACCGGAAGATACGGGGTGCTGATTGGCGCCTCCGCTTCGGTATTAGCCATCGTTGTAGCGATTGCCGTATATCGTCCCGATTATAAAATAGGACTGTTGTTTATCGGCGATGTCTCGCTTAAATGGGTGGCGATTGTCACCATAGTAATTGACCTTCTGAGTTTTGAGGATGGCAACTATGGCGGACACATCGCGCACATCGGCGGGGCACTCGTCGGACTCGCGTTTGCCCTCCAAATCAAAAAGGGCAAAGACATCACGCGACCGCTCAATCGCCTTATCGACAGCATCTATACTTTCTGCCGCAACCTCTTTTCGAAGAACAAGGGGCAAAGCAACCAACGTATGTGGGAGCCCACTCCGCCAACTACGCCTCCACCAACACCCAACCAAAAGGCTGCCAACAACGACGAGGCAAAGTTGGATGCGATTCTTGACAAAATCAAACATTCCGGCTATGACGCCCTCACCGATGAGGAGAAAGAAACCCTTTTCAATGCCTCTCGCCGCCGATAATTTCCTGCACAACATCTCACGCAGATCACGCGGATTTAAAGGATCTTCGCCAGGCGTTTTATCTTGCGGTCGCAGATTTTTAAGGATTTCTCCCCTCACGGGGAAAGAACATCGAAGATGTTCCGCGAGCCTCGAAGAGGTTCGCTTATTTAGCCCCAGGTTGAGGAAGCCTGCGACCGAAACCTGGGGTAACGAAAACGCAACAACAATGCTACTTCGAAGAAGTTGAACCAAAATGTACTTCAATGAAATTAATATTATAAACTTAAAACTAATTGATTATGAAGAAAGCTATCCTCTTTACCATCGTTGCCGGAGGCATGATTAGCCTCACCGGCTGCAACGGCGGTTCGGGCTTAGGCTCCAATGCCATCATTGCCCCGTACGACACGCCTTACCAAATTCCTCCCTTCGAGAAAATCTCCATGAGCGACTACGAGCCTGCCGCAAAAGCGGGTATCGAGCAGCACAATGCCCAGATTGACTCGATTATCCACAATCCCGAGGCGCCCAACTTCGACAACACGATTTTCGCGCTTGATATGTCCGGCGAAATCCTCAACAAGGTGCAAATTCTGGTTGATGCGCTTTCGGGCAGCGACAACACGCCGGAGATGCAGAAACTTGACGAAAAACTGCGTCCGATGTTTACTGAGCATAACGACAAAATCATGCTCAACGACTCGCTCTTCCAACGCGTTAAAGCCGTTTACGACAACGCCGACGCCCTCGGACTGGACCAGGCGCAAAAACGCCTCACCGAGAAATACTACCGCGACTTCGTTCGCAGTGGCGCTTTGCTCAATCCCGAGCAGAAAGACACGCTGATGAAAATCAACACGCGTCTGGCGTCCCTGTCGCAGAAATTCTCTGCCAACGTTATGCATGACATGTCCGATCGCGTTATTTTCGTTGAAGACAGCGCCGAACTGAGCGGACTGCCGCAAGCCACCAAAGATGCCGCTGCCGAGCTCGCAAAAGAGAAAGACAAGAAAGGTCAATGGGCGTTCACTGCCACCGGCGCAACGCGTTTGGCTGTGCTCTCGTATGCCGACTCGCGCAACCTGCGCAAGCAAATGTACGAGATGTACCTCAGCACCGCAAACCATGGCGACGAATACGACAACAGCCCCATTATCAACGAAATCCTCCAACTGCGTCAGCAGAAAGCCAAACTGCTCGGCTTCAACACCTTCGCCGACTATGCCACCGACAACGTGATGTCGAAAAAGGTGGAAAACGCAGAGAACCTGCTCATGCAACTCTGGCGTCCTGCCATCAAGAAGGTGGACGAGGAAGTGGCTGATATGCAGGCATACGCCAATGCGCATGGCGATACCGCCAAACTTGCCGGCTATGACTATTACTACTACGCCGAAAAGGTGAAGAAAGAGAAATTCAACTTCAGCGAGGATGACGTCCGTCCTTATTTCGTGCTCGACAGCGTCGTGAAGAACGGCATCTTCTTCATCGCCAACAAACTTTATGGTCTCACCTTCACCGAGATGCCCGACGCGCCCAAATACAACAAGCAGGTTAAGGTTTACGACGTCAAAGACGAGAACGGACAACACCTGGCTGTGTTTATGACCGACTACTTGCCGCGCGCCACCAAGGCACAGGGCGCTTGGATGGGCGAAATGCTCAGCGCTTACAACTACAAGGGCGACAGCATCCGTCCGATTGTTTATAATGTGGCAAGCATGACCCCGCCCGCAGGCGACACGCCCTCGCTGCTCACTTGGGACGAAGTGCAGACCGTTTTCCACGAGTTTGGTCACGCCCTCCAAGGCATGCTCACGCGCGCGCCTTTCCGCGGTATCGCAGGCACAAACGTTGACCGTGACTTCGTAGAAATGCCGTCGCAAATCAATGAACATTGGGCATCCGTACCCGAGGTGCTGCAAAGTTATGCGCATCACTACCAGACCGGAGAGGTGATTCCCGATTCACTGATTAAGAAACTCAACGAAGCCGCAGCGTTCAACATGGGCTTTATGACCACCGAACTTGTTGGCGCAGCGTTGCTCGACATCGAGTTCCACAAATTGCTCACCACCGACACTATCGACATCAAAGCCTTCGAGCAAGAGGTGGCAAAGAAACTCAACATGCCGGAAATCGTTGAATATCGCTATCGCTTGCCTTACTTCAAGCATATCTTCGACAACGACATGTATAGCTGCGGCTACTACACCTATTTGTGGGCGCAAGTGCTTGAAGCCGATGGTTACGACCGCTTCGACAAAGAGGGCGCGCTCAACAAAGCCGTTGCCGACGATTATCGCCACTTTATCCTTGAGCCGGGCGATAGTGAAGACCCGATGGTACTTTACCGCAAGTTCCGCCACCAAGACCCGAACCCCGCACCGCTGTTGCGCAACCGTGGCTTGCTCTAAACAAGCTGACATACAGAAACAATATGCCGACCTCGAAAAGGTCGGCATATTTGTTCGTATTTCGGTTGGATTAGAGGTCTTTCAGGAGACGGCGGGCATCGACGCGTTTGTAGTTGCGGGGTAGAGACGTATCGATTTCTACGTTGCGATTCCAGGTGACGTCGCTCAAATCGATGTCGAGGTTGACGGTTTGCCCTTTGTAGTCGCCGCTGATGGTGGTGGCGTGGGCGATGTTGCCGGGAGTCTCTGCTGTGACATCGCTGTAAGCGGCGGTGTATGCGGTCTGCGCTTGTCCTTGCGGCATCACGCTGAGCGAGCGGATTTTGTTGTCGCTGCCGTAGTTGAAGTTGTAGGTAAAACCTTCGTATTGCTTCGTCGGCTGCAGGGTGATTGCTTGTCCGTTTTCACTGATGGTCAACTCTTTAGCCATGGCAGCGGTGATCGTTCCTTCACCAATAATAAAAGAGCGTCCGAGGAAAATATCCTGCACCGCATCGATGGTGACGGGCACACCGGCGGTAATGAGCGACACCTTCTCGGCGATATAGCGTTTATGCAACTTCTCGTAGGCAAAAATGGAATCTCCAACGATGACGATGCGTGCCACCTCGATGCCGAGGGCGGGACGCAGGGAGATGTAGATGGCTTTGCCGCGCTGCATACGCATCTGCATTGACGAGGAGAAGTGTTTGCCACCAAAGTCGATGCTGATTTTGCCGCCACATTGCATCGTGGTCCACGCGCCTTGTGCCGCTGCGATGGTGTTCACGCGTTGCTGCGGTGTGGTGGTTAGGGTGGGGGATGACGGTGTGGTGGTACCGGCACCTTTTTTCGTGCCGCAACCGGTAGCGATAAGCGCTATTATTGTTAGGAGCGTAAAGAGTTTAGCGTTGAGTTTCATTGTTCGTAATATGTTTTGTCGTTTACTTTTCGTTTGAGTAATTCGTTGTCGGGCTCGATTTCGAGTGCCTTTTGCCATTGCTCGACGGCTTGATCGGGTTCGTCGCAGAAGAAGAGAATGTCACCATAGTGCTCAAACAATTCCTCACTTGGCTTATCTCCCTGCTCCTGGCTGAGTTGCAGTGCCATCTCGATGTATTTCCGCGCTTGGGCATAATCTTTCTTTTTAAAGAAAACCCAGGCGTAGGTGTCAAGGGAATTCACATTGGGCTCAGCATTGATGCTTCGGGCAGCTAGGTCTTCAGCCTTGTCGAGCTCTTGCCCTTTCACGGCGAGGAAATAAGCGTAATTGTTTAGGATAGAGGCGTTTTCCGGATACACTTCCAGCGCTTCTTCGTAGAGTCGATACGCCTGAACGGTGTCGCCCATTTCCATATAAACATCGCCCTTGCCACCGATGATGTCCGACCGCAGCTCATCATCTTCGGGGTCGATGATTTTCATCGCGCGGTCGTATGTGTCGAGCGCACGGTCGTATTCCCCGATCTGGTAATATGCCGGCGCGATATAGCGATAGAGGTCGATGTCGTTGGGGTTGTATTGCAGGGCTTTTTCGGCTGCCTGGATGGCTGCGGGGTAATTCTCATCGAGCATGTTGATGACGAGCAACTTTCGCCAGTTTTTGGCAGAGGAGGGGTCGATGTCGAGCGCATACCCGATTTGCTCTGCCGCGGCAGCGTATTTGTTGTTTATCATCAAGTAGTCGCAATATAACTCTCGGATGTTCGCCTCATGCGGATGCTGGTCGGCGAGCGTTTCAAACAGGCGCGACACGCGGGCGGAGGTGTCTTGCTTGGCAATCAGGTCGCGGATATAGCTCACCATGACGTTTATTTTGTCCTCGACCTCGATGTTGGGGTTGATTAACGCGCGATAGATTTCGCCATCGTACGCCACAGAGTCGTTTAGGTAGTCGTAATACTGCGCCTTCGACAGGTAAATGTACCCATTGTCAGGATCCACTTCTTGCGCGTGGTTGAGGTACGTCAAGGCTTGGTCGTTCTTGCCCAGTTGCACCATCAACGCCGCCATGGAGATGTTGTATTCCACGTTGTCCGGAGCGGTTTGCAGCAGGTTTTGCATTTCGTTGATGGCGCCGGTGGTGTCGTGCAACGCCACGTAATTGTAGAGCTTCTTGGAGGTGGTTTCCATCGAAACGCCGTTTAGCGCGACGATGCTGTCGTACACCTCGTTGCTTTTGGCAAATTCATTGCCGCGCGCGTAGGCTTCTGCCATCGCTGCCATCATTTCCACATTGTTGGGGTCCTTTGCAAGCAGTATGTTGATGGCCTTGAGTGCCTCGGAGGTATTGCCCGTCATCAAGTTGACGTTGTAATAGGTCCTCGTCTCAATCATATCGTTGGGGGAGGCGTCAAAGTGTTTTTTGATTAACGCCAAAGCACGATTCAACTGCGTGGAAGACTGCGTTTTAGCCGATGCCTGCTGGGAGATAAGCAAGCACCCGAGGTAATAAGCCGCCGCCGTGTTGGTGGTGTCTAACTCGTATGCGCGTTCTAGCAGGTGGTAAGCACGCGGTATGTCTTCTTGGCAAATGGCATCTATCGCTTCCATATAGATGTATTCTGCCTTGCGCTCGGCAGCATCGGAGGGCAAGATGAGGGCGTGTTTTTGCGCAGCGAATGCAGGGAAAATGCAAACGCAGCACAATACACATATTATATAACAATGTCTCATCTTTAGTTAGGAGTTATTTTAGTTAGGAGTTAGGAGTTAGGAGTTAGGAGTTAGGAGTTAGGAGTTAGGAGTTAGGAGTTAGGAGTTAGGAGTTAGGAGTTAGGAGTTAGGAGTTAGGAGTTAGGAGTTAGGAGTTAGGAGTTAGG